>BNJT01000909.1_pt1 | contig 79275 bp, 136 predicted proteins | sample 8540491 | NCBI WGS metagenome assembly BNJT01 (sample SAMD00202455, study PRJDB9452) | human saliva metagenome | host: Homo sapiens | reverse complement strand
ACACAACGACGCGCTGTTGTGAAGCTTTAGTAAAAACCAGTGCGTCGTTATTTTTGCTCTTTAACAATATATCAGACAATCTGTGTGGGCACTTGTTGATTGACTTGTTTTAAAAAATATTTTTTTTAATTTTGAAGTCTTAATAGGTGCTAACTAGAAATTCATAATACTTTTTTTAAGTAGTGACATTTTATGTCAGCAGTATTGAGCGATTGAACTTGAATTGAAGAGTTTGATCATGGCTCAGATTGAACGCTGGCGGCAGGCTTAACACATGCAAGTCGAACGGTAACATAAAAAGCTTGCTTCTTTGATGACGAGTGGCGGACGGGTGAGTAATGCTTGGGAATCTAGCTTATGGAGGGGATAACTACGGGAAACTGTAGCTAATACCGCGTAATATCGAAAGATTAAAAGTGTGGGACCTTCGGGCCACATGCCATAGGATGAGCCCAAGTGGGATTAGGTAGTTGGTGAGGTAAAGGCTCACCAAGCCGACGATCTCTAGCTGGTCTGAGAGGATGACCAGCCACACTGGGACTGAGACACGGCCCAGACTCCTACAGGGAGGCAGCAGTGGGGAATATTGCGCAATGGGGGCAACCCTGACGCAGCCATGCCGCGTGAATGAAGAAGGCCTTCGGGTTGTAAAGTTCTTTCGGTAGCGAGGAAGGCATTTAGTTTAATAGACTAGGGTGATTGACGTTAACTACAGAAGAAGCACCGGCTAACTCCGTGCCAGCAGCCGCGGTAATACGGAGGGTGCGAGCGTTAATCGGAATAACTGGGCGTAAAGGGCACGCAGGCGGTGACTTAAGTGAGGTGTGAAAGCCCCGGGCTTAACCTGGGAATTGCATTTCATACTGGGTCGCTAGAGTACTTTAGGGAGGGTAGAATTCCACGTGTAGCGGTGAAATGCGTAGAGATGTGGAGGAATACCGAAGGCGAAGGCAGCCCCTTGGGAATGTACTGACGCTCATGTGCGAAAGCGTGGGGGAGCAAACAGGATTAGATACCCTGGTAGTCCACGCTGTAAACGATGTCGATTTGGGGGTTGAACTTTAAGTTTGGCGCCCGTAGCTAACGTGATAAATCGACCGCCTGGGGAGTACGGCCGCAAGGTTAAAACTCAAATGAATTGACGGGGGCCCGCACAAGCGGTGGAGCATGTGGTTTAATTCGATGCAACGCGAAGAACCTTACCTACTCTTGACATCCAGAGAACATTCCAGAGATGGATTGGTGCCTTCGGGAACTCTGAGACAGGTGCTGCATGGCTGTCGTCAGCTCGTGTTGTGAAATGTTGGGTTAAGTCCCGCAACGAGCGCAACCCTTATCCTTTGTTGCCAGCGATTCGGTCGGGAACTCAAAGGGAGACTGCCGGTGATAAACCGGAGGAAGGTGGGGATGACGTCAAGTCATCATGGCCCTTACAGTGAGGGCTACACACGTGCTACAATGGCGTATACAGAGGGAAGCGATAGTGCGAGCTGGAGCAGAATCTCACAAAAGTACGTCTAAGTCCGGATTGGAGTCTGCAACTCGACTCCATGAAGTCGGAATCGCTAGTAATCGCAAATCAGAATGTTGCGGTGAATACGTTCCCGGGCCTTGTACACACCGCCCGTCACACCATGGGAGTGGGTTGTACCAGAAGTAGATAGCTTAACCTTCGGGAGGGCGTTTACCACGGTATGATTCATGACTGGGGTGAAGTCGTAACAAGGTAACCGTAGGGGAACCTGCGGTTGGATCACCTCCTTACCAAAAAAACGAGAGACAATAAGTGTCCACACAGATTGATTGATATATTGTAGAAAATGAAATGAAGAGAGAAAAGTGCGTAAGCAAAATGTAAGATAGAGTATCTTTATTTGTTGTCCCCATCGTCTAGAGGCCTAGGACATCGCCCTTTCACGGCGGTAACCGGGGTTCGAATCCCCGTGGGGACGCCAAATAAAGATAACTTTATTATCTTCTGTTCTTTAACAACCAGGAAACAAGCTGAAAAACTGAAGAGACTTTCAAGTCCTTTTAAGGATAAGAAAAAGTCTGAGTAAGAATAAAATCTTGATTGAACAAAAAGCAATCAAGTGTTTAGTTGAAAAACACAACATCAAGAATTTTTTTGAGGTTGTATAGTTAAGTGACTAAGCGTACAAGGTGGATGCCTTGGCAATCAGAGGCGATGAAGGACGTGCTAATCTGCGAAAAAGCTTGGATGAGTCGATAAGAGGCGTTTAATCCAAGATGTCCGAATGGGGAAACCCAGTAGATGAAGAATCTACTATCACTTACTGAATACATAGGTAAGTGAGGCAAACCAGGGAGAACTGAAACATCTAAGTACCCCGAGGAAAAGAAATCAACCGAGATTTCGTTAGTAGCGGCGAGCGAACGCGAAGGAGCCTGTTAGTGATAATGACAGAGACAGAGGAACAAGCTGGGAAGCTTGGCGATACAGGGTGATAGCCCCGTACTCGAAGTCAGGTCATGGTACTAAGCTAACGACAAGTAGGGCGGGACACGTGATATCCTGTTTGAAGATGGGGGACCATCCTCCAAGGCTAAATACTCCTGATTGACCGATAGTGAACCAGTACTGTGAAGGAAAGGCGAAAAAGAACCCCGGTGAGGGGAGTGAAATAGAACCTGAAACCTTGTACGTACAAGCAGTGGGAGCCCTTTTAAGGGGTGACTGCGTACCTTTTGTATAATGGGTCAGCGACTTATATTTTTGTAGCGAGGTTAACCGAATAGGGGAGCCGAAGGGAAACCGAGTCTTAACTGGGCGTATAGTTGCAAGGTATAGACCCGAAACCCGGTGATCTAGCCATGGGCAGGTTGAAGGTTGGGTAACACTAACTGGAGGACCGAACCGACTAATGTTGAAAAAAATTAGCGGATGACTTGTGGCTGGGGGTGAAAGGCCAATCAAACCGGGAGATAGCTGGTTCTCCCCGAAATCTATTTAGGTAGAGCCTTGAGCGGACACCTTCAGGGGGTAGAGCACTGTTTCGGCTAGGGGTCCATCCCGGATTACCAACCCGATGCAAACTACGAATACCGAAGAGTGATACTCAGGAGACACACGGCGGGTGCTAACGTCCGTCGTGGAGAGAAACAACCCAGACCGCCAGCTAAGGTCCCAAAGTCTATATTAAGTGGGAAACGAAGTGGGAAGGCTTGAGACAGCTAGGATGTTGGCTTAGAAGCAGCCATCATTTAAAGAAAGCGTAATAGCTCACTAGTCGAGTCGGCCTGCGCGGAAGATGTAACGGGGCTCAAATATAGCACCGAAGCTGCGGCATCAGACGAAAGTCTGTTGGGTAGGGGAGCGTTCTGTAAGCGGATGAAGGTGAATCGAGAGGTTTTGCTGGACGTATCAGAAGTGCGAATGCTGACATAAGTAACGATAAAACGGGTGAAAAAAACCCGTTCGCCGGAAGACCAAGGGTTCCTGTCCAACGTTAATCGGGGCAGGGGTGAGTCGGCCCCTAAGGCGAGGCTGAAAAGCGTAGTCGATGGGAAACGGGTTAATATTCCCGTACTTGGATAAACTGCGATGTGGGGACGGAGCAGGTTGGGTTATCGCACTGTTGGATATGTGCGTTTAAGTTTGTAGGTGGGAAGTTTAGGCAAATCCGGACTTCTATTCAAACACTGAGAGATGATGACGAGGCTCTACGGAGCTGAAGTAACCGATACCACACTTCCAGGAAAAAGCCACTAAGCTTCAGGTTTATCTAAACCGTACTGAAAAACCGACACAGGTGGTCAGGTAGAGAATACTCAGGCGCTTGAGAGAACTCGGGTGAAGGAACTAGGCAAAAATAGCACCGTAACTTCGGGAGAAGGTGCGCCGGCGTAGATGTAGTCCCTTGCGGGATGAAGGTTGAACCGGTCGAAGATACCAGCTGGCTGCAACTGTTTATTAAAAACACAGCACTCTGCAAACACGAAAGTGGACGTATAGGGTGTGATGCCTGCCCGGTGCTGGAAGGTTAATTGATGGTGTAATCGAAGAGAAGCTCCTGATCGAAGCCCCAGTAAACGGCGGCCGTAACTATAACGGTCCTAAGGTAGCGAAATTCCTTGTCGGGTAAGTTCCGACCTGCACGAATGGCATAATGATGGCCAGGCTGTCTCCACCCGAGACTCAGTGAAATTGAAATCGCCGTGAAGATGCGGTGTACCCGCGGCTGAGACGGAAAGACCCCGTGAACCTTTACTATAGCTTGACACTGAACATTGAATTTTTGATGTGTAGGATGGGTGGGAGCCTTTGAAGCAGTCACGCCAGTGATTGTGGAGTCGTCCTTGAAATACCACCCTTTAACGTTTGATGTTCTAACGAAGATTACGAAACGTGGTCTCGGACAGTGTCTGGTGGGTAGTTTGACTGGGGCGGTCTCCTCCCAAAGAGTAACGGAGGAGCACGAAGGTTTGCTAATGACGGTCGGACATCGTCAGGTTAGTGCAATGGTATAAGCAAAGCTTAACTGCGAGACAGACAAGTCGAGCAGGTACGAAAAGTAGAGTCATAGTGATCCGGTGGTTCTGAATGGAAGGGCCATCGCTCAACGGATAAAAAGGTACTCCGGGGATAACAGGCTGATACCGCCCAAGAGTTCATATCGACGGCGGTGTTTGGCACCTCGATGTCGGCTCATCACATCCTGGGGCTGAAGTAGGTCCCAAGGGTATGGCTGTTCGCCATTTAAAGTGGTACGCGAGCTGGGTTTAGAACGTCGTGAGACAGTTCGGTCCCTATCTGCCGTGGGCGTTGGAGAATTGGTTGGGGCTGCTCCTAGTACGAGAGGACCGGAGTGGACGCACCACTGGTGTTCCGGTTGTGTCGCCAGACGCATTGCCGGGTAGCTAAGTGCGGAAGAGATAAGTGCTGAAAGCATCTAAGCACGAAACTTGCCAAGAGATGAGTTCTCCCAGATTTAAAATCTGTAAGGGTTGTTTAAGACTAAGACGTAGATAGGCATGGTGTGTAAGCGGTGCGAGCCGTTGAGCTAACATGTACTAATTGCCCGAGAGGCTTAACTATACAACGCTCAAGGGTTTTGGGTGTTGGTAAGACAGAAACGAAACTCAGAGAAGAAAGAGAAGAAAGTTTTGAAGGTTATCAGCTTGTTTTGGTTGTGAGCGCTAGAGATAGCGAGAGCAGAAATAGAAAAGTTATTAAAGGAATAATCCTGGCGGCGATAGAGCGGTGGTCCCACCTGACCCCATACCGAACTCAGAAGTGAAACGCCGATGCGCCGATGGTAGTGTGGGGTTTCCCCATGTGAGAGTAGGACACCGCCAGGTACTTTTTTTATTTTTGTTAGTTTATTTTTTTAGAGTAAATTAACAAAAATAAAAAAATTTTAGCAACAACAGTGCAATGGTCCCACCTGAATCCATATCGAACTCAGAAGTGAAACATTGTTACGCCGATGGTAGTGTGGGGCTTCCCCATGTGAGAGTAGGTCACTGCCAATTATACCTCATTTAGCGGAGTGGTAGTTCAGCTGGTTAGAATACCTGCCTGTCACGCAGGGGGTCGCGGGTTCGAGTCCCGTCCATTCCGCCAATTCTTAATACCAATAGGGGCGTAGTTCAATTGGTAGAGCACCAGTCTCCAAAAACCGGGTGTTGGGAGTTCGAGCCTCTCCGCCCCTGCCATTATTTCCATATCAAAATTATCTTTAATTTTTTTGTAAGAATATTGTCTATTTTGCTATTCGTTTTATACTAATCGCACTTTTTAGTATTTCAGAGATATTCTTATGCATTATTCCATTCAAGATTTTATCCAATTAATTGCGCAATTACGTAATCCTAATGGCGGTTGTCCTTGGGATCTTAAACAAAATTATGAATCAATGATTCCTTGTTTAACCGAAGAAACTTATGAAGTCATTGATGCCATCAAAAAGAAAGACATTGCTAATTTAAAGGGAAGAGCTTGGCGATCTTTTATTACAGGTTGTATTTTTTTCAGTCAGCTTGCTTCTGAAGATGGTTATTTCACATTTGATGATGTTCTTAATGATATTTCTAAAAAGATTGTGCGTCGTCATCCTCATGTGTTTGGTGATGCAACAGCTGGAAATGAAGAAGAGGCATTAGCTCGTTGGAATAGTATCAAAGCACAAGAGAAATCAGTTCAAGAAAAAATACTCTATTCTAGATGATATTCCGAATGCTTTTCCTGCATTGTTAAGAGCACAAAAAATGCAAAAACAATGTTCAAAGATTGGATTTGATTGGGATGATGTTGAACCTGTATTAGCAAAAGTTGAAGAAGAATTGCAAGAAGTAAGGGATGAAATCAATCAAACTCCTCGTAATCAGGAAAAATAGAAGAGAAATCGAGGGATTTATTTTTGCAACGGTTAATTTATCTCGACATCTCAAATGTAATGCAGAAGAGGCTTTGCGTAAGGCGAATAATAAATTTGAACAACGTTTTCGTAAAGTAGAAGAAAAAGCATTGGAACGAGGTTCATCAGTTAAAGATCTTTCTTTAATTGAAATGGATATCCTATGGGATGAAGTGAAAAGGAAGAAAAATAATTGAAAATGGCAGAGGATGTTCTCCTCTGCCATTTTTTTATTTTATAGCATGGATAAGTAACATATAGGCACTAATCGCAATAAATATCATCGTATAGGGTACAAGGTCGGCAATTTAACTCAGCAACCTTTAACAGAGATTGTGTTTTCCAGTAAACAGCAACAATTCGGTTTAGAAAAATCACAAAAATTGACCGCACTTTGTCAGCATTGTGAGTTTCGTAAACTCTGTTATGGAGGCTGCCCGAAACATCGTTTTGTTTCTCTCGAAAAATGAACCCAATCCACATAATTATTTATGTGCCTCTTATCGTTATTTCTTTGAACAAACGGCACCTTATACAAAGCCATGGTCTCGTCAAATTCAGTTTACATCCATCAGCCGCTTAAGGTAGAATAGCGCTTTTCTACTTTTACGTTTTTGATTGATATGAATCCTTGGACATTACTCGCTATTTCGATTTGCCTTGAAATTGTGGCAACGAATTTATTAAAAGTCAGCGATGGCTTTACCAAACTTTTACCTACAATTGGCTCATTAACCTTATATGCCATTTCGTTTTATTTTGTCTCTCTTGTATTCCGCACGCTTTCCGTGGGCTTGGTTTACGCCATTTGGTCGGGAGTTGGCATTGTTTTGACTGCCATTGTGGCGTATTTCGCTTTTGGTCAGAAAATCGATACCGCTGGGCTGATTGGTATGGCATTGATTATCAGCGGTGTTTTTGAGTGATTAACTTGTTTTCTCAAACAGGGACATTAATCCTCCAAATGAAATGTGATCAAGCTCACAAATTTTATTTTTTTCAAAATAAAAATTATGTTGGCAATCAATTCATCGCTATAATTTCTCCGGCATTTTTAACCGCACTTTGTGCAACTTTAAAGGAAATTCTATGAAAAAAATTACTTTGCTCATTATTTGCGCTTTCTGCTGTGAGCACTAGCAATGGCACAAGAAGTGAAATATTAAAATTATTAGGTACCTCTGATGTTCACGGTCGCGTATCGTACCTTGGAGCTATGGCGCAGACGTAGAGGACAAATCTAGGTTCTTATGCACAAATCGCAACTTATGTGAAAGATGTACGTAAAAATAATAAAAACGTGGTATTAGTGGAAGTAGTGATGCGATCCAAGATAACCAAGTCGATGTGTTCGCAAAAGACAAAAATACTATAAAGATCATCCCAGTTCCAAAAAGTATTAAACGAAATGAAATTACGATATTTTCGTCTTGGGTAACCACGAGTTTAACTTTGGGATGAAAGCATTAGATGAAATCCTAAAAAGATATCAAAGCGAAAAATTAACCGCAAACTTCTATTATAAGAAAAACGATAAACGTTATATTGATGCAACAACCATCATCGAAAAAGATGGCGTAAAACTAGGGATTATCGGTTTAAGTACCCCCAATGTCAGCAAAATTTGAAGAAGACACGGGCAACTTAAAAAGACATGAAATTTACTTCACCAACGGAAGAAGCACGTACACAAGTTGAGAAGTTAAAAAGCGAAAAGGTGTCGATGCGATTATTGTGATCGCTCACATGGGTATCGAGAATGAAAAACAAGATTCCTGACACCGGTATGCGTGATGTTATCAATGCAGTAGACGGCATTGATGTAGTCATCATCGCAGGTCACATGCACAAAAGATGTACCAAGTGAAACCATTAAAAAAATACACTTATCACTGAACCACACCGTTACGGTACCGTAGTATCTGAAGTGGATTTAACTTTTGATATCAATGATAAAAAGAAGTGAGAATTAGTGAAGAAAGAATCTAAAACCGTTCCAGTTAAAAGCACTTGAAGCGGATAAAGAAAATTGCCGAAATCTATAAACCTTATCACGAGAAATTACGTGAATTAAAACAATGTGGTGATTGGTCAAACCGAAAACGAAATGGTACCACAAGAGACCAAACACGGTGTATCAGCTGCATTCTCAAAAAGATACCGGTTTATCTTCATTCATTAATGATGTTGAACAATATTACAGTGGCGCAGATGTGGTGACTTTCTCTTTTGATCACCAAAAAGCACGCATGAATAAAGGCGATATCAAGAAAAAAAGACATCATCTTTAACTATCGTTATGCAGGGTGGTGATGTCACCGTTTATGAACTGACCGGTAAACAATTGAAAGAATATATGGAATGGTCAGCGAACTACTTTGATACTATTCAACCAGGTGACACTGAATACCGCTACAATGCAGAACGTAAAAATCAAAAATATGTGACTTACGACATTTTTCGGTGGCGTAAAATTACAAAATTGACTTACGTAACCCACAAGGTAGCAAAAATCGTTGATTTAACCCTTGCTGACGGCAAACCGGTAACTGATGACATGAAAATTAAAAAGTGGGTATGAACTCATATCGTTTCGCTCAGTTAAACGGTAAAGGTGGTATTTAGGGAAGGCCAACAAATTCCAGTACTTTGGGAATCTAAAGTCGCAATGGGTCGTGAAAAAGGCACTATCCAAAATATGATGATCGATTACATCACGACGTGAAAAAAGGTAAAATCGATGGTCAATCTCACAACCGTTGGGAAATCATTGGATTAAATTAATCTAAATAAAACACCGAAGGCACAAGCTTTCGGTGTTTTTATACGTGTCTCGAACTTTTGTTTTTCCTGATAGTCAGACGAACAAGATTTATCAGTAAGGATATTTTTATGAGCCACTTTTTCTTGCAACCTTTATTGCTCTTACACTTTCAACCTCAACACTTGCTATGCATCGTAAAACCCGATCCTCTAGCCAATACCCTTATTTTAATCAGACCGACAAAGGAGTTCGATCTTAAATTTACCCCAAAAACTACCGCACTTTAGGGGTAAAAGTAGAGGGATTCATTGGTTAAATTCCGTGCCTTTGAAAAGATTGTGTACGTGGCGAATCCTATCGAGCCTGATTATCAAACCTTAAATATTTATGTTCCGGAAGCTTATTTTAAGGGTGAAAAATAAATGGTTATTCAGCTGAAACAGCGCCGATCTTTTTACCTAATGCAGTTGGTGGCTATATGCCTGCTAAGGCGGCAACTTATGACGCCAAAGGTTTTGGTAGTGGCGATAAAACCGAATGCCATTATGACCGCACTTTCTAAAGGTTATGTAGTGGCGAGCGTAGGCGCGCGAGCCGTACTTTTAGAAAAGACGGGAAATACACCAGTAAAAGCACCTGCAGCAATTATTGATTTGAAAGCTGCTGTTCGTTATTTACAGCGAATGATAATGTGATGCCTGGTGATGCGAAGAAGATTATTTCTAACGGTACTAGTGCTGGAGGGGCATTATCTGCGTTACTGGGTGCGAGTGGTGATAGCAACGATTATACTGATTATTTAAAACAAGCCGGCGCAGCTGAGGCAAGTGATGCTATTTTTGCGGTATCGGCTTATTGTCCGATTACCAATTTAGAGAATGCAGATAGTGCTTATGAGTGGGAATTTAACGGTGTAAATGAATATAGCCGTATGGATATGAGCCGTTTGAATGCCAATAGCTATAATGACCGTTCACAGGTAGAAAAACCAAAATTGAAGGAACATTGACAGCAGATGAAATCAAGGTTTCTGATCAACTTAAAGCCGCGTTTCCTGCTTACTTAAATAGCTTGAATTTAAAAAGATGAAAAAGGCCATGCTTTGACACTAGATACACAAGGAAATGGCTCTTTCAAAGATTATATGCGTTCAGTGATTGCCTCGGCTGCAAATAAAGCCCATGAAAAATGGTGCCTCTTTTGAGGAAAACCTTGGGTAAGAGTGAGCAAAAGATGGCGTAAGCGATATATGATTGGGATGGCTATGTTCACTCCGAAAAACGAATGAAATCTCCCCTGCGTTTGACGCATTGAATTTGAGTTCTGGCGAGAATAATTTATTCGGTACGGAAACGGTGAATAATAAACATTTTACTGCATATTCACTGCAACACAGCACTGAGAAAGGTGAAATGGCGGATAAACAAATCGTAAAACTCATGAACGCCATGAATTATCTCGATCAGGTAAAACGCAGTATTGGCGCATCCGTGCGGGAACATCAGATCGTGATACTTCTCATGCGATTAGTGCGATCTTAGCGGTGAAATTACGCATGAATGGTAAGCAAGTTGACTATCAAACTCCTTGGGGGTACCTCATTCAGGAGATTATGATCTCGATGAATTATTTCAATGGATTGATAGCATTTCAAAAATAACTGAAAAACTAACCGCACTTTGAGGCGAATTGAATCAAGTGCGGTTATTTTTCTTTGTTTTCAGCTAAAACTTGTAAATAATCAAGGTAAAATTAAGCTCAACGTAGTAAACTACAAGCACTTTTTATCCTTTAGGAGATGACAAATGAAACCTTATTTAATCGCCCCTTCTATCCTTTCTGCAGATCTTGCTCGTCTTGGTGATGATGTGCAAAAACGTATTGAATGCCGGTGCGGATGCAATTCATTTTTGATGTAATGGATAATCACTATGTGCCGAATTTAACCTTTGGTCCTGCGGTTTGTAAAGCTTTGCGTGATTATGGTATTAAAGCACCGATTGACGTGCATTTGATGGTAAAAACCGGTCGATCGTATTATTCCTGATTTTGCCAAAGCCGGTGCGGATTACATTACGTTTCATCCTGAAGCGGTGAACATATTGACCGCTCTTTACAGCTCATTCGCGATCACGGTTGCAAATCAGGTTTAGTGTTTAATCCTGCCACGCCATTAAAGTTATTTGGATTATGTATTAGATAAAAGTGGATGTGATCTTGTTAATGTCCGTGAATCCAGGATTTGGTGGACAATCTTTTTACCTTCAACATTGAGAAAATTACAACAGGACGTCGTCTAATTGATGAAAGCGGTTTAGATATCCGTTTAGAAGTTGATGGTGGAGTAAAAAGTGGATAATATTGCAGAAATCGTCGCAGCCGGTGCAGATATATGTTCGTGGCAGGCTCAGCGATTTTTGTAGACCAGATTATAAACAAAATCATTGATCAAATGCGTGCGCAGTTAGCTTCAGTTAAATAGATGGTAGTGAGAATGAAGACTCAATTTAAAGTTATCGGTTTTGATTTAGATGGTACGCTTGTGAATAGCTTGCCGGATTTAGCGTTATCTGTGAATTCTGCTTTAGCAGACTTTGATTTACCCCAAGCACCAGAAGAGTTAGTGTGCTTTGGATTGGTAATGGGGCGCCTGTGATTGATTGCTCGCGCTTTAGAATGGGCAAAAGTACAAACAGGTAAAGACTTTTCAGATGCAGAAATGGAGCAAGTGAAAGAGCGTTTTTAATGTGTATACGCGCAGAATCTTTTGCAAGTGAGCTCGTTTATATCCAAATGTAAAAGAAACATTGGAAACTTTGAAAGCTCGAGGTTTATACCTTAGCTGTGGTAACAAATAAACCAACTCGTCACGTTCAGCCGGTATTAGCCGCATTTGGTATCGATCATTTATTTAGTGAAATGCTTGGTGGACAATCATTACCCGCGATTAAACCACATCCAGGGCCCATTATATTATTTATGCGGTAAATTTGGCGTAGAACCTCGCCAAGTGTTGTTTGTAGGTGACTCTCGAAATGACATTCTCGCTGCTCATTCAGCAGGTTGTCCAGCTGTGGGTTTAACTTACGGATTTACAACTACAACATTCCAATTGCGGAATCAAATCCAGATTGGGTGTTTGATGACTTTGCGAGTTATTAGAGATTCTTTAATTGATGATTAAAAAGGAGATTGAAGCATACACTTCAATCTCCTTTTATATTGATTAGTAATTGCTTGAGGTATTACCAGAAACACCCGTTACAATCGCAATGCCTGCGCTTGCGCCAATTCGAGTAGCTCCTGCTTTAATCATCGCTAGTGCGGTTTGAGTATCACGAATACCGCCAGAGCTTCACGCCAATGTTGCCTACCGTTTTCTTCATTAATGCCACATCTTCTACGGTTGCGCCGCCTTTATTGAAACCCGTTGAGGTTTTTTAACAGAATGCTACACCTAATGCTTTACAGATTTCACAGGCTTTTACGATTTCTTCTTTGGTGAGTAAGCACGTTTCTAAAAATCACTTTAAGTGGCACGCCATGACAAGCCGTTAATACAGCTTGAATATCATCTTTTACGGCATCCCATTTATTGGATTTAATTAAGCCAACATTAATCACCATATCGATTTCACCCGCACCCGCTTTGATGGCTTCTTGGGTTTCAAACGCTTTGACTGAGGATAAGTTGGCGCCAGAGGAAAACCAACAACGGTGCAAATTTTTACATCTGAGCCAGCGAGGTTTTCTTTAGCTAAAGGAATATAACCAGAATTAATGCAGACGGAATAAAAACCGTACTGAATGGCCTCATCGCAGAGCTTAAGAATATCCTGCTCTGTTTTTCAGCAGTAAGGGCTGTGTGATCAATATATTGTGCTAATTGTTTTACTATCCATATTTTTTTCTCCTTATTAAATGATGTGGTTATCATAGCAAAAATATCTGTAATTTTGACCGCACTTTTCTGATCGATTACAATCCATTTATCCTAGAATCAGCGACATTTTGTTGTGAAACTTAAACATTATTAAAAATGCGATTTCGCTCCTGCTGACGTTGATTGTCGTAAGCAGTATTCTCGATTTTATTCGTAAACCCAATATTCCACCTGAAATCAATGCGACGGCACTTTATGATTTACAGGGAATGCCTTCTTTACCCCAATTGAATCAAGCTAAGCCGACGATCATTTACTTCTGGGGAAGTTGGTGTGGTTATTGTCGTTATACTTCTCCAGCAATTAATTCACTTTCAGAAGAGGGCTATCCGGTAGTCTCTGTCGCGCTGCGTTCAGGATCAAATAAGGACGTGGAGGATTATTTACAAACGCATCACTATCAGTTTACAACGGTGAATGATCCTCAAAGGCAAAGATTGCGGATCAATGGCAGGTGAATGTGACACCAACAATTATTATTTTAAATAAAGGAAAAATGGATTTGGCCACAACGGGCTGGACAAGTTACTGGGGCTTAAAAGTGCGGTTGTTTTTCACAGAGTTTTTTGGCTAAGCGGTACAAAATCTATTACAATACACAGACTTATTTTAAAGAGGACAGAATTATGATTATCGTAACAGGTGGCGCCGGTTTTATCGGCAGTAATATCGTTAAAGCATTTAAACGATATGGGACGCAAAGATATTTTAGTGGTGGATAACTTAAAAGACGGGACTAAATTCATTAACTTAGTGGATCTTGATATCGCAGATTACTGCGATAAAGAAGACTTCATTGCGTCAATTATTGCAGGTGATGATTTAGGTGATATCGATGCAGTATTCCATGAAGGGGCTTGCTCAGCGACCACTGAATGGGACGGCAAATACATTATGCATAATAACTACGAATATTCAAAAGAGTTATTGCATTACTGCTTAGATCGTCAAATTCCGTTCTTGTATGCATCAAGTGCGGCAACTTATGGCGACAAAACTGAATTCCGTGAAGAGCGTGAATTTGAAGGCCCATTGAATGTGCACGGTTATTCTAAATTCTTATTCGACCAATATGTGCGTGCGATTTTTACCTGAAGCGCAATCACCGGTATGTGGTTTCCGTTATTTCAACGTGTATGGTCCACGTGAAGGTCACAAAGGTTCAATGGCGAGTGTGGCATTCCACTTAAATAACCAAATCCTGAAGGCGAAAATCCAAAAATTATTTGCAGGCAGTGAACACTTCCGCCGTGATTTCGTTTATGTAGGCGATGTGGCGCAAGTCAACATTTGGTGCTGGCAAAATGGCATTTCGGGTATCTTCAACTGTGGTACCGGCAATGCAGAGTCTTTCGCAGTAAGGGCGAAAGCGGTAATTAAATTCCACGGCAAAGGCGCAGTGGAAACCATTCCATTCCAGAGCATTTGAAATCTCGCTATCAAGAATATACGCAGGCGGATTTAACTAAACTCCGCGCAACTGGCTACGACAAACCATTTAAAAACTGTAGCAGAAGGTGTGGCTGAGTACATGGCGTGGTTAAATAAATAAAAATATTGAACAAATAATGTCGTTCAATACTAGAAAATGAATAAAGTGCGGTTAAAAATTGGTGCTTATTTTAGCCGCACTTTTGTCGTATAAGGTCAAACATGAATATTTTAATTATCGGCCCGTCTTGGGTCGGCGATATGATGATGTCGCACAGTTTGTATCAACAACTCAAACAGCAATATCCAAATTGCCAAATTGATGTGATGGCACCCAATTGGTGTAAACCACTTTTTAGCCCGTATGCCAGAAGTACGTCATGCCATTGAAATGCCGCTCGGACACGGCAAGTTTGCCTTGTGTGAACGTTATCGTCTAGGGTAAGGCATTACGCAATCAATATGATATGGCAATCGTATTACCAAACTCGTTGAAGTCAGCCTTTATTCCCGCCTTTGCAAAAATTGCGGTACGTCGTGGTTGGAAAGGGAGAAAGCCGTTGTTTCTTGCTTAACGATTTACGCAATAATAAACGTGATTATCCTATGATGGGTGCAACGTTATGTGGCGTTAGCTTTTGAGCAAAATGCGGTACCGAAAGCGGCTGATATTCCTGTTCTAAAACCTTATTTAACCGTTGATCCCACTCAACAGGCAGAAACCTTAAAAAACTTTGAAAAACAGACCGCACTTTTTAGGGCGAGCGTCCGATTATCGGTTTTTGTCCTGGGCAGAATTTGGTCCAGCTAAACGTTGGCCCGCATTATCATTATGCTAAATTGGCTGAAATGCTAATTGAAAAAGGCTATGCGGTAGAATTATTTGGTTCACCAAAAGATGTGGAAGCAGGTGAGCAAATTCGCAATGCGTTGCCTGTTGAACTTCAACCATTCTGTTTGAATTTGGCAGGACAAACAAATCTGAACCAAGCCGTGGATTTAATTGCTCACTGTACAGCAGTGGTGAGCAATGACAGCGGCAATGCATATGTGCCGCTGCGACAGATCGTCCATTGGTTGCACTTCTTTATGGCCCTAACAGAGCCCAACTTATACACCACCATTGTCAGATAAAGCCGTGATTATTCGTTTAATTGAAGGCGACTTAATTAAAAGTGCGTAAAAGCACAGATAGCTCGGAAGGGTATCATCAAAGTTTGATTGATATTACACCAGAAAAAGTGGTAGAAAAATTGACCGCACTTTTTAGACATTTAAGAAAGAGAGAATATAAAATGGAAATTACCTATCAAACCGTATTAGATAAAAAAATTATACTAAGGCAGTATAAGCCGTGATATTTATAAGCACAATAAGTTTTTAAAAGTGATGCGGCTTGGCGATTTTTATTATATTTATTTTTAGCTTGATACCAAGTCTTTTTTATTGCATTTTTATGAGGAATTGGGCTGAAGTTCTTTATGATTATTACGAGAATATTTTTGGCCTATTATGCAGGGATATATATTAGTTGCTATCTCAATGCTTTTCTTTTTTCTATGCAGTTTTGATACGACCTTATTTAAATACCAAAGCTTTTCAAAGCCAAGTATATAGGGGAAGTTAATAAGGGAAAAAAGAACCATACGAATTCAAGAAGATGGTTTATGTTCTGAAATAGCGCTCTGCCAAACTTTATATAATTATCGGTACATTCATCATATCGAAAATCATTATGGTTACTTAATGATTCGAGTTGATACAGAGCTTGTTTTTCTTAATTCCTCATTCCAGCCTTTCAAGATGATGATCATCGAGAAGCATTTGAAGCCGCTTTTACGAGAAAAATCAAAAGCTTACCAAGCAGAGCCTTTAAGTAAATAGAAAAGGCCTAATAGGATATGTTAATGATATGAATCCTCTCCGCATACACTTACAATTAATTGGAATGGTGATTTTATGGGGCGCCTCTTGGCCTTAGGGGACGAGTGGTTGCCCAAGCCATGCCGACATTGTTGCTTCAAGTGTTCGCTTTTTCTTTTGCTATCATTCCGTTAATGATTTGGTTGTATGCAGCAAATCGCTTTTAAATATGCTAAACAACTGCGACCTAATCAATGGGTTGGCTTACTGTTAACGGCCTTGCTCGGCATTTTTGGGTATTCAACTTTTCTTTATTTGGGGATTGAAATATGTTCCAGCAGGGCAAGGAACGATGGTCGTCTCTAATCCCATCTTTACGATGTTTTTGCGATTTTATTATTTAAAGAAAAATGGAATCTCTGGGTTGTATTAGGGATGATTATTGCCATTAGCGGATCTTTATTGGCGATGACAAAAGGAAAATCAACGCATCTCTTACAAAAATTTTTGGATTCGGTCAAAATGTTATTGCTTTGTGCTTTAGTTTGCTGGGTTGCTTATACTTTATTGGCTCGTAAAGTATTAATCGGAATTGATTCTCTCACCGCCACCACAATTTCTTCTATTTTTGGTTTTATTATGCTGACGTTGGCAGCATTATGGACGGAAAGTGCAGATGGTTTGGGCTACTGTGTTGCAATTAAATGGAGACACAATGGTTTAGCTTGCTCGGTCTTGCATTTGGTGCAACGGTATTAGCCTATGCATGGTATTTTGATGGTGTGAAACACTAGGGGCAGAGCAATGCCTCGGCTACATTATTCTTGTGCCGATTTTTAGGCATTTTATTTTCATCCGTTTGGTTGAATGAACAAGTGGATTCCTCCTTAATTATAGGAGGCATTTTTAGCCGTATCTGGGCTTCGGAATTATGCACTGGGGAAGAAGGTTAATTAAATGAAAGTATGTGTGATTAAAGACTTCCTCTATGGGGGATGTAATTCATACTTTGCCGGCATTGACTGATGCACAGCGTGCTATTCCTAATCTCTCTATTGATTGGGTGGTGGAAGAGAATTTTTGCAGAAATCCCACGTTGGCATTCGGCAGTGAATCAAATCATTCCAATTGCTTTAAGACGTTGGCGAAAATCGCCTTTTTCAGCTCAAACAAAAACAGATGAAATCTTACCGCACTTTATTACAAAGCCAATCAATATGATGCCGTGATTGACGCGCAAGGGCTTTTTAAGAGCGCTTTTTGCGACACGATTAGCTAATGGCGTCAAACATGGCTATGATCTGCAGAGTATCCGTGAGCCGATCGCTTCCTTTGTTCTACGATAAAAATACGCGATTTCTTATCAACAACATGCGGTAGAACGTATTCGTCAACTTTTTGCGCAAGCATTATCTTATCCATTACCTAAAGAGAAAGGGGATTATGGTATTGTCCGTCATTTTATTTCCGCAGACTCTATCGAACCTTATGTGATCTTTTTTTCATTCTACGACAAGAGATGAAAAAGCATTGGCCAGAACATGAATGGCGAAATTTAATTGAAAAACTGACCGCACTTTCTGTTCAAGTTCGTTTGCCTTGGGGAAATGAAAAAGAAAAGGCGAGGCAGAGCGATTAGCCACAGGTTTATCTCACGTGGTCGTTTACCCTAAACTTTCATTAACCGAATTGGCTTACCAAATAGCTAATGCGAAAGCCGTGGTATCGGTGGATACAGGGCTTGCTCATTTTAACGGCTGCACTGGATAAACCCAATATTACGCTTTTATGGCGCAACTGATCCGACCTTAATTGGCAGTTATGGTAAAAATCAACATTATTTAACGGCTAGTTCAATGGAAAATATTAAGTCAGATCAAGTGTTTTCAATGCTAAATTTATTAATTAAATAGGCGATAAAATAATCAAAAATATATTTATCTGAATTGATTTTAGTCAAAATATTGCCTATTTTTCTGATAGTTGGAATAATTTAAGGTTGACCACTCTGGTTCTGGTGTATAAACTGAAAAAGTTCAATTTTTAATTAACTTTAAATAATAAGGAAAGCGTTATGAAAAACACTTCTTGCTTTATCTGAGCTGCATTAGCAGCAGGTTCTGCTAAAGCTTATAACTTCCATGTTGACCAAACTGGTACGGATGTTGATTTCTATGGTTCTTTACGTGTTAAATGGGAAAGTACCTCTAACAAAAACTAACTATGTAGCGGGTGGTGAAAGCAAAGAGCACATCAACCACGCAGTAGACAACAATGGTTCACGTTTTGGTATTAAATTAAAACAAAGTTTAGGCGGTGATTTCTACGCATTAGGCCGTGCTGAATGGCGTATGCGTGGTGAAGCTCCTTCACAACATGATTTTGACCATGTTTATACTCACTTCCTTTACGCAGGTATTGGCCACAAACAATTCGGTGAGTTAACTTACGGTAACATGCCCTACTATTACTGAGTGAAGTAAAACAAACCGACTTAGCAAATACTTACAGCTTATCTGATGGCTTATTAGATGGCTCTGCTCGCCGCGAGCACAATATACATACAACGGTAACTACGGTTCCAATAAAGTGAAATTTGGTGCGTACTACGGTGGTTCAAGCAAACGTAGCATGAAAAAACCTTGATTTAGCAAATAAACGTAAAAATGCTTGGGGTATCGAGGTCTTATCTTCAATCATGCAGTTGACAGTATCCAAAATGTAACTGTTGCAGCAGGTTTCACTCGTGAAATTTCTGAAAAACGGAAACAACACGTCATTATTCCGTAATGCGTATGGATTAGGTTTAGCGTATAACTTCGTTCATACGACTTACGGTGTAGATTTAGAGCGTCAAGTGACTAAAAATCAAGGTGACAAACGCATTAAAAATGAAGTGCGTGCTGTTATTCGTCAAGGTTTAAACGTGAAGATTGGAACGTTTATGCAATGTATGCATATAAAACAGATAAACACAGTCATAATACAGACAGAACTCGCTAATTTCATGGTAGGTACTGAATACTATGTGTTTAACCAAGGTTCTTTAGTGAAACCATTCTTAGAATGGCAAGCAACTCATGCTAAATACGAAAAACAGCGCTGTGAGATCGTAGCCGTGATTTCAAAACTGTTATCGGTTTACGTGCATACTGGTAATTTATCAGTTTAATCTTATAAAAACGAGCGGATAGTGAAAGCTATCCGCTTTTCTTTTTGCTTGTAATTTTTGATTTTTCATCCCCATAATACTGCACAGGCTAAAAAGTGCGGTAACAAAAATGTGCTTTTTGAATATTGATTTCAGCACTAGAGATGAAAAATCAGATAAACCACTCACAATTTATGCGTAAAATTGACCGCACTTTTCATTCAAAGAATAAATAGGAACAAATAATGAATTATACTCAAGATAATGACAAACTTTACCGTTACCTTTTTCAAAACCGAGCAGTGCGTGGTGAATGGGTGCGATTAAACCAAACTTTTACTGATACCTTGAATACCCATCATTATCCAAAAGCAGTGCAAAACTTATTGGGTGAGATGATGGTGGCGACTAATTTATTGACCGCAACATTAAAATTTAACGGTAATATTACTGTTCAAATTCAAGGTGACGGCCCATTAAAAATTAGCTTTAGTAAATGGTAATGACCAACAACAGATCCGTGCATTAGCCCGTGTGCAGGTGATATTCAAGATGGCATGAGCTTGCATGATATGATCGGCAAAGGCGTGTTGGTGATTACGATTGCACCGACTGAAGGAGAGCGTTATCAAGGTGTGATCGGTTTAGATAAACCAACGATTACGGAATGTTTAGAAGACTATTTTTGTTCGTTCAGAACAATTACAAACCCAACTTATTATTCGCACAGGTGAATATGAAGGCAAACCAGTTGCTGCAGGGGATGTTGTTGCAAATCATGCCTGATGGGCAAGGTACGCCAGAGGATTTTGAGCATTTAACCACTTTTAGCTGCACAACCGTAAAAAGATGAGGAGTTATTTGGATTACCACGCAGAAGAATTGCTTTATCGTTTATATCATGAAGAAGTGGTGGAAGTTTTTGAACCGCAAACTGTTTCTTTCTTCTGCAGTTGCTCACCTGAACGTTCTGGTGCAGCATTGTTGCTGATTCAGAAGCTGAAATTGATGAAATCTTAGAAGAGCATAAAGGCAGTATTGATATGCAGTGTGAATGTTGTGGCACACTTACTTCTTCAATAAAGAAGCCATCAATAAAACTCAAACAAGCACAATAAGAAAAAAATTCCCGTTCATGATCTGCACCCCAAAAAGTTAGACTAAACTTCTAACTGATTAAGGTGCAGATTTTTTTATGACTAAATATAATCAACTTTTCAAACAACAAGTCGTGAATTTCTATTTTTGAACACATCGAAAATCTTGCTTTAACATTAAAGCATTTCAACTTAGCGGCAAAAACCGTTAGATATTGGATTTCTCAAAAGTATGTCACGAAAAGGAAATTGTTTGATAATGCAGCAATGGAAAGCTTTTTGGGCGAATGAAAAACGGAGTGTTTTCACGGAAAAATTGTTTACTGGCATTGATGAACTTGAAAAGGTTATCAATGATTATGTCCGGTACTATAATGAAGAACGAATCCAATTAAAATTAAAATTAAAAGGACTGAGTCCGATACAATATCGAAAAGCAGTCCTTTAAATAACAGTCTAACTTTTTGGGGTCAGATCATTTTTGTTTTAGGGTTTTTGTTAAATAAAGTTAGCATCTTGCTTCAAATTCTCTAGGGCTTCATCAAATTGTTGTTGCACTTTCGGATGAACAGGTGCAAAGACAGATGATATTAAAGTAATAAATGAGCAAACTAAGAAACCGGGAATAATCTCACAAAGTTTGGATAAATCGTCCCAACCTAGATAGCGCATGAGTGGGCTCCATGCAACGACGGTGATAGAGCCAGATAGCATTCCCCATAATGCAGCTTTTAGAGCTAATGTTACGGGTTAAAGAGAGAAAAGAATCACAACTGGTCCAAATGCAGCACCAAAGCCAGCCCAAGCGCATGAAACTAATCCCATCACTTTTGAGTTAGGGTCATGTGCGATAACGATAGCAATGACAGAGATGAGTAACACCATTAAGCGAACCAACCCAAACTAATTCTGTGCTAGAGGCATTTTTACGGAAGAAACCTTTATAGAAATCTTCTGTAATAGCTGCAGAACACATCAATAATTGCGCAGATAAGGTACTCATAATTGCGGCAAGAATTGCAGATAATATGATGCCGACAATCCAAGGGTTAAACATGACTTTTGGATAATTCAATGAATACAGATTCTGCATTCGCAATGTCAATGTTTCTTTCAGTGAAATAAGCTGGTCCAAAATAACCGACGCAACTGCACCACCCTAAGCAAAGGATCATCCAGTAATACCGATTTGGCGTGCTTTATTTAAAGAAGCAACAGAGTCTGCAGCCATAAAGCGAGCCAAAAATATGTGGTTGACGAAGTAGCCTAAAACCCCATGCCAAGGCAGACACTACACCAATACCAGAAACATTGTGCAACCAGTTACTATAAAGGAATACCTGTTACAGCAGATTTTGCTTCAAGTGCCATTTTGAGATCATCCCAACTGATCGTGAGAATAACCATCACAGGAGCAAGAATTAGAGCAAAAATCATCAATGAAGCCTGAATGGTATCACTCCAAGAAACTGCTAAGTACCCACCAATAAAGGTGTAGCTAATGGTCGCAATCGCACCAAACCAAAGCGCGGTAGTGTAATCCATGCCTAATAGGCTTTGGAATAATTTCGCACCAGCCACTACTCCAGAGGCACAATAGATGGTAAAGAAGAACAAGATAATACCTGAAGAGATGATTTTCAGTGCTTTTTTCTGACGTGGAAAACGTTGTGCAAAGAACTCCGGTAACGTTAAGGCGTTGCTATATTTTTCAGTAAAAATACGCAAGCGGCCAGCAACAACACGATAGTTCAAATAAGCCCCAATAGTTAACCCAACAACAATCCAAGCTTCGGATAAACCAGAGAGAGAAAATTGCTCCAGGTAATCCCATTAATAACCAGCCGGGACATATCTGATGCACCAGCAGACATAGGTGGTAATAAAACTGCCCATTTTGCGACCACCTAGAATATAGTCGTCAAAATTCTGCGTGGAACGGTAAGCATATAATCCGATGCCTAAAATAACGAGCAAATAGAGCCCAAAGGTAATGTAGATTTGCATAAATCACTCCTTCTTAATGTTCCTTCAGAAGACATTAACGAGGTGCTTTCGCCAGCAGCTGTGGTGTTGTAACTGCGAGAGAACTCATCGTATAACGGTAAAAATATCTTGTGTAGTTTGCCAATCATAGCATTAAAAATAGCTGAGCTGTTTTCAGCTAACCATTGGCGTCGTTCTTGCTTAATTCTGCTAAGTAGATACCTTTTTGGCAGTGGCCTAATTTAGTATCAATTCGTACGCCAGCTTTACCAGATTTAGCTAATGGATGACTTGGTTCAACTAAAATCGTAAAACCTTTTGCCAATAGTTTTATTAGCAGCTTTTTCTGATGCAGATAAATCGCCATTTAAAATTGCTACTTCAGAAGGCAGGGTAAGCTAATGAGTTACGTTCACCAGTAATACTGTCTAAAACAGGTTGTGCATTACCTAGAGTGTTTTTCGTCGCCCAGAGTGGCTGTAGTGGCGGTCTGTTTTGTTAAACGTTGCCAAAATCAGAATTCGCCACCGGCTTTCGGGCCTGTACCAGATAAACCACTGACCCGCAAATGGTTGTACGCCCACAACTGCACCAACAATATACGGTTAATATGAGGTTACCGCAGTGGAGGTGTTTTTCAACTAAGTCCATCTGTTTACGGATACGGCTATGACAACCGCCAGTGAGCGCATAACCTTTCGCATTAACTTCATTGAGTACGTTAACTAAGTTCTCTTTTTATAACGCACGATGTGTAAGATTGGGCCAAACACTTCACGTTGTAATTGGTTAAGATTATCTAAAAGATAGACTGCTGGTGCGACAAAATGACCATTGGTTGGTGCCTCTAATTCGACCTCAAGCACGAGCGACTTTCCGCATATTCGCTTTATGATTTTTCTAGATTTTGTTTCGCTTCTTGATCAATTACAGGGCCAATGTCTGTTGAGGAGTAAACGAGGGATCACCAAGGCTAAATTCAGTTAATCGCTTCTGTAATCATTTTATAGTAATGATCTGCGACATCTTCTTGTAATAACAAGATACGTAGCGCAGAACAGCGTTGACCAGCAGAGTCAAATGCAGAGCTTAAAAACGTCTGCAACAACTTGTTCTGGTAATGCAGAGGAGTCAGATACTAATACGTTTTTGTCCACCAGTTTCAGCAATTAAAACAGGATTGTTATCCGCTTGTGCAATTCGTTTTTCAATCAATTTTTGCAACTTCAGTTGAGCCAGTAAACACAACGCCATCAAAAGCTTGTTGTACTAATGCCGCCCCTAAATCGCCTGCCCCAAGCACCAATTGTAAATGCCTCTTTTGGTACGCCTGCTTGGTGTAAAGTTTTACTGCTGCATATGCAATAAGAGAAGTTTGTTCTGCTGGTTTAGCAATTACCGCATTTCCTGCTCGCAAGGCTTGCAGCGACTTGTCCGGTAAAGATAGCTAAAGGGAAGTTCCAGGGAGAAATACAGAGAACTTTTCGCGTGGTGCACCCAAAGTGTTGATCTTTTGCGAGATATTCAAGCTGATTTGCATAATATCTGAGAAAATCGACTCGCTTCTCGTAGCTCTGCAATTGCATTTGTAATGTTTTACCAGCTTCAACAATGGCAAGTTTCATCAATGAGCCGAAGTTTTCTTCATATAAATCTGCGGCTTTTCTAATGACATTTGCTCGTTCAGTTGCGCTAGCTGCCCATGTCTCATTATTTGCCGCATTAAACACAGCTTGTGCTTCCAGTTGGGTTTAAGAGCAACTTCTGCTAAGTTATCTTTCAGATTAGCTGGATTGACGACGGTATGTGCAGCTAAGTTTTTCTGCATTAGCTAGCACCGTGAGTGATTGCGCATTTTTCGATAGGTGCTTCGTTTAATGCTTGTTCTAATTTAGCTAACTCAAATCTCGTTGCTTAAATCAAAAACCTGCAGAGTTTCTACGATCATTAAATAGCTCAAGTGGATTGCGTACTAATTTATTCGGTTCACCATTAGATTTCTCATAGAGTTTCCAAGGCGGAATCACTAATTGTTCTACCGGAATATTTTTCATCGACCAATTGATGAACAAAATGATGAGTTTGCCCTGCTTTTCTAATAAACGGCGAACTAAGTAAGCTAATAAGGTCGCGTGCGTACCTACGGGGGCATAAACACGGACTTGGCGATTAAAATTCTCTTTGCCAACAATGTTGTCGTATAAGCTTTCACCCATGCCATGTAAGCATTGGAATTCAAATTGTTTGCCTTGACCTAATTCGTGGATCGTACACATGGTTTGTACATTATGAGTCGCAAATTGTGGGTAGATCACATCTTGAGCAGCAAGTAATCGCACAGGCAATATAAAGAGATATCGGTGTGATTTTTGCGAGTATAGAGTGGGAAGCCATCTAAGTCATCCGCTTGCGCCCATTTTACTCTGCATCATCCCAATAGGCCCCTTTTACAAGACGAATCATTAAGTAACCGTCTTTTTCTCGGGCAAGATTGATTAAGTAATCCAATACAAATGGGCAACGTTTAGAGTAAGCTTGAACAACATAGCCAATACCTTTGTAACCTTTGGGTTCTCGCTCATCTAGTAATTTTTCTACTAAATCCAGAGATGGCTCTAAGCGGCTAGCTTCTTCTGCATCAATGTTTACGCTGATGTTATATTTTTGGCGAGTAAGAAAAGTTCTTTTACGCGCGGATAAAGCTCGTCGATAACGATCATATTTCGCACGCCAATATTTTGGATGGATAGCAGAAAGTTTAACGGAAACACTGTTACCATTATAGATGGTGCGACCTGCAGCATCTTTCCCCACACTTTCAATGGCATGGAGATAATCATTAAAAATAACGATCTGCATCCGCTTGGGTCATGGCTGCTTCACCAAGCATATCAAAAAGAGAAGGTAAAGCCTTTTTCATAACGAGGTTTTAATGTTCGTTAGCGCTTCTTGCATGGTAACACCAGTTACGAATTGTTTCCCTAAGATTTGCATGGATTTTTAGCAATGAGTGTACGCATAATCGGAGCAGAGAAGCGAGCAAAGCTACGGCTTAACGCGTTTGCGAGGCTTTTTCGTCTAAATTTTCACTAATACCGAAAAACTAAGTCATAACTAGCTGCGTTACATAAAAATGAGTTAGCGTTACCAATGTAGAGATTTCCAGTTACCATCACGTAATTTTTCATAAATCAAATCATCGCGGGTTTCTGCATCAGAATACGTACAGCGCTTCAGCTAAGCACATTAGTGACGACACCTTCTTCACTGCTTAATGAGAATTCTTGCATTAAGGCATCTGCGCCATATTGTTTTTTTGTTTAAGATGGCGAAGTTTGTTAATAAGTTTGATCGCATTGTCAGTAATGTGTTTTTCTTGTTCTTGGGTAAAATCTAAGGTTTTAAGCAGAGTTATCTACTGCCGTTTTCTCATCTAAGCGATAGTTTTCGGTGATGAGTTGGCGTTCAGGACAGTAGGTTTTAGAAAGTTGGAAGGACATAGTAATCACCCCTTTGATTTCGCTTTGTTACAAGATTGTTAATGAACATAAAAATCAACAGAGGAAAAGTCAAATACTTTTCTCGAATTTGTGAATCACTTCACAGAATTGTGTGAAAATAATGTAAAATTCACGAAAAATACTGAATAAATAGCGATATTTTTAGTTTTTGAAGAAAAAATAGAAAGGCAAATTTGAGGAAAAATTGCCTGATTCTTCTCAGAAAGATGATGTAAGATATTACTCGATACCAATAATCTTATGAGTTTGAAGGCTTAACTGCCATTTAGGTTTATTAGCACGAAGATTTAATTAACCTAATTGGAGTGATAGTTTCTAATAAATTCATTTTGCCCATCATGCCCATTAAGCATATGTGCCTATATCAAAACTGAATTCTTTTGCAATTTTCAAAACATTTGCTAGTCCTTTTTCTGCTAAGTATTCGTTAAGCCCCTCTAGCTCAATTGCATGACGTTGTCCGTATTGAAAGGTCACTACTTCGATATTTTCTTTTGCTAGAATTCTGCGATGGCCTGCAAATAGAGCAAGTTGTAGAGTCTTAGCCGCCTGAAAAAATCATCGAGGACTTTTTATTTTATGTTGCATAAACATCCTTAGTTTTTGTTTTCTCGTCAAAATATTGACTAACCGTGGGAAAGTTTCGAACCACGGAATGAAGAGAAAATAAGCGGTCAAATGAGGGCAGATCATCATGATAATGGGGATTTTTTGGACGTTTTATTGTTGCACTTGTTCAAGCATGTTTAATTGCGTCAGGGAATTGAGCCACCATGATTTTTATTGGGAATGGAAATAAACGCCACAGAATTACCTTGTTTTTTCCAATATTCCCGCCAGTTGATGTGCATTGATTGTTCTGCATTTTGTTTCCGTTAGATTAATACGCTGTAATTGTTCCTCAGTGATATTCGGATCCTGTTCAGGATGTTCTTCATAAGAGCCCTAATGTAATCAGAATATGCTGATGGTTTTTGGCTAATCCAAGGTTCATGTTGAGGCAAAATGAACCATTCCCCACCAAAGAGAAGGGCTTGCTAAGGTGTAATGTTGAAATAAATCTGGTTGATGGAAGAGCACATGATAATCCAAAACAACCCACCAAAAGAATAGCCAAAGAAATATTGTTTTTCCTTATTGATATCGAAATGTTGTTCAATATAAGGCTTTACATCTTGTTGAATAAAAACGTAGAAAATCAGCGGCTTTCCTCCTTTGGCAAATTCAGCGCCTTCTACCGGAAAAGTGTAGTCTCTCATTCGTTCCTCAATGACGTAAGCTTTATCAGATACATAACCGATACCGACAATAAGGGGAGAGGTTTGTTGAGGATTGACAGCATTCACTGCTATTGGAAATTGAGCGTTACCATCTAGCGTATAAAGTGCGGTCAGTTTTTCGACGTTTTTCGGTGGAACAGCAATACAACAAACGATAATGCTTGCCTTCAAAAAGTAAAAATCTTTTTGTTGAATTTGATACATTTTTCATGCTTTCTTGAATAGGGAGGAATCTTAAAAGTTGGGTTCTGCTTGCGCGCTTTGAGTACACATCAGCAGGAAAAATAAAAAGGGTAAACGCAGAAATGAGAACATGGTTATCCTGTCTTAATTTGAGAATGGTTATCACTATATAGTAAAAGTAAAGGTGAAATCAACCGCACTTCATCTTGGCTCCCCAAAACACACCTAAAAATAGGTAGAAATTTTTCAATGAATGTTCAAAAATTTGATCTAGTTAACATCTGGCAATTCCCCTACAATAGCCACAGGAAAAATTTTCTTTAAACTTTAATCAAGAGGTGAACTATGACTGACATTAAAAATGTAATTAAAGAACTTGAAGCCATTGGTATTCATGATGTAAAAGAAAGTGGTTTATAACCCAAGCTATGAACAACTTTTGAAGAAGAAACCAAACCTGGCTTAGAAGGCTTTGAAAAAGTGTACACTTACCACAACTGGAGCGGTGGCTGTTGATACAGGGATCTTTTACCGGTCGTTCGCCGAAAGATAAATACATCGTTTTTAGATGATACCACAAAAGATACTGTGTGGTGGACTTCTGATGTGGCGAAAAACGATAACAAACCAATGACTCAAGAAACTTGGTCAAGCTTGAAAGGTCTTGTGACTAAACAACTTTCTGGTAAACGTTTATTCGTGGTTGATGGTTTCTGTGGCGCAAAGTGAACAAGACCGTATCGCAGTACGTATTGTGACTGAAGTAGCATAGCAAGCACACTTTGTGAAAAAATATGTTCATTCGTCCTACAGAAGAACAATTAAAAACCTTTAAACCTGATTTCGTGGTAATGAATGGTTCTAAATGCACCAACCCGAACTGGAAAGAACAAGGTTTGAACTCTGAAAACTTCGTTGCATTCAACTTAACTGAGCGTATCAATTAATCGGTGGTACTTGGTACGGCGGCGAAATGAAGAAAGGTATGTTCTCAATGATGAACTACTTTCTACCACTTAAAAGGTGTAGGTGCAATGCACTGTTCTGCTAACGTAGGTAAAGAGCGGTGATGTAGCAGTGTTCTTCGGTTTATCAGGTACAGGTAAAACCACCCTTTCCACCGATCCAAAAACGTGAGATTAATCGGTGACGATGAGCACGGTTGGGATGATGTAGGTATCTTCAACTTCGAAGGTGGTTGCTACGCGAAAACTATCCATCTTTCTGAAGAAAATGAGCCAGATATCTATCGTGCAATCCGTCGCGATGCGTTATTAGAAAAACGTAGTGGTTCGTGCTGATGGTTCCAGTTGATTTTCGATGATGGTTCTAAAACTGAAAATACTCGTGTGTCTTACCCAATTTATCACATTGATAATATTGTTAAACCAGTATCTCGTGCTGGTCACGCAACGAAAAGTAATTTTTCTTAACTGCGGATGCATTCGGTGTATTACCTCCTGTCTAAATTGACACCAGAGCAAACCAAATACTACTTCTTATCTGGTTTCACAGCTAAATTAGCTGGTACAGAGCGTGGTATTACTGAGCCAACTCCAACCTTCTCAGCATGTTTCGGTGCGGCGTTCTTAACTCTTCACCCAACACAATATGCTCAAGTGTTAGTTAAACGTATGCAAGCTGCTGGTGCAGAAGCTTACTTAGTTAATACTGGTTGGAACGGTACAGGTAAACGTATCTCAATCAAAGATACTCGTGGTATTATCGATGCAATCCTAGATGGTTCTATCGAAAAAGCAGAAATGGGCAAGTTACCAATCTTTGATTTAGCGATTCCAAAAGCATTACCAGGTGTAGATCCAGCGATCTTAGATCCACGTGATACTTATGCGGACAAAGCTCAATGGCAAGCTAAAGCTGAAGATCTTGCAGGTCGTTTCGTGAAAAACTTCGAAAAATATGCGACTAATGCAGAAGGTAAGCACTTATCGCAGCGGGTCCAAAAGCTTAATTAGATTAGTATCTAGTTAAAATATCGATAAAAATAACCGCGCACTTTGGTTGATAAATCAAAGTGCGGTTTTCTTTATCTTTAAATTTTTACTGTGACTTATCTTTTCACAATGATGAGGGGCGAGTGCATATAATCTGAATATCATTAGATAGTGACTGATACTGTAAAGATGAGTTTGCGATTTTGAATCAGCTGAGTGAAAACATCCATAAAAATAACCGCACTTTGATTTGTAAACCAAAGTGCGGTTTTTCATATTAAGTTTTTTGCGAGTTATTCTTTTGCTACGGTGAGAATAGACCAAATATAAGCCAATATAACCAATACGCAGATACAGAAAAACATTATGCTTATCACATCAACGAAAAGAAACTTTCCAGAATCGGTTTAGTGAAGATGCGTTCCGCATATCTCGCGACAAAAGTGATGATATAGCTCCATATAGCCCAGGTGACTATATCTAGTACAAAGCTTTTGGCTTTAATCAGCAAGGGAAGGCTGCTACCTTTATTAATAACCATCAATTGTTGTAAAGTGGCGGTTGCCATTATTTAAACTCCTCTGTCAGGGCTTGTCCATACAGCTAGCTTGGACTTGTTTCTAAAAATCGCTTTTTGGGATTCCAACGAGTAACGTTACCGTATTGAGTAACCAATAAACGTAGGGATACCAAATGCAAGAAATTCCATATTGGATCAATCCTTTTTCATAACGAGAGTCGATGTATAAGCTCAAGAGACACTGTAAGAAGAAGGAAAAAAACATGATCGAGATATTTGTTTCAAACAATTCCATGTTTTGAATGCCTATACCCAAAAGTAATCTTGCGGTATAGTGCAAGAGCAACCAGTGCAACCAATAAGATTGCCCAAGTTGCGGTAACAAAATATTCGGCATACATTGGCCATAGACGGCGGTTTTTCCAGCGCCAGACCTGAGGAAAATATTTGATGATGGTTTCTGCGCCACCTTGCGCCCAGCGTAAACGCTGTTTGTATAAACCATAAAAGACGTTCAGGCATTAATACCCAACATAAAGCACGGGGTTCATACATGATGTTGTAACCGGCTGTTTGAATTTTCCAACTGACATCAATGTCTTCGGTGATCATATTGGTGCTCCAACCACCAATTTCTTCCATCACATCTTTGCGGAAGAGAGCAACATACGCCTGATACGGTGAAAATGGTTCCCATCAGGGCTTTGAGCACGTTTGATTAAACCGATAATGGGGCTAAACTCAGACACTTGTAAGCGACCTAGGGATGGTACTGCGGTTACGTACGCGTGGGTTGCCTGTAACAGCACCATAAGTGCGGTTTAATTCAAAGGATTGCACCATATAGTCGATAGCATCAAAAATCTAATACGAGCATCGCCATCAATACGAGGCCACATATTCCCCTTTAGCGACCAATAAGCCATGGTTTAATGCGCTGGCTTTACCTTGGTTTTTCTTGATGAAGAGCTACGATTCGCTCATCTTCTTTTTGCCCAATGTTCAATAATTTCGCCAGTGTTATCTTTACTCCCATCATTGATAAAAGATGAGCTCATAGTTTGGATATCTGAGTTGAAGCAAGTAAGGAATAGCTTCATCTAAGTTGTCGCCTTCGTTATAGCAAAGGCACCATAATGCTGACCATCGGCACCCGCTCTTTTGGCATTTGTTGGAAAGTTGGTTGCCCAAGTTTTTCCTTCCATAAAAGGTATAGCAGAGACTTGCACTGACCCAATATATTGCCATTCCAGCAGGATACATAAATACGAAGATACTAATTGCTTCTAAGAATTGTTGGTTCATAGTCAATCCTTAAGGTTTTCCCACATTAGTATTTACCGAAAAATACGGTTTCATTTTTGTTCAGATCAGGTTGATTAGTTAAAAAGTTATCTGGATAGTAGCCATAGTTATAAATATGATGCAATAGCTTCATCCAATCAATCAACTCGGATTCAGGAATTGGTTTTTGAGTTCTCCAATTCACTGCTTGGAATTCAAACAAGACTTTATCTAATGGTGCTTAGGATTTCACATTTTTCAATGAGAGAGGCAAACCATTGATAGGCTTCTTCTTGTGAAATAGGCTGCTCATTTTTCCATGTATGGCATTTGCCATAATGGCCGTCGTATCGTAATTGTCAGTGAGCGTTTTTAAGTTTTGCATAACCATCTCTTCTGTATTTGGATTTGTGATCACTGATGCATAAAGATTACGAGCCGTTTTAAGAGAATATGAACCACGCAAGAAATAAGGTTTCAACGCATCGGTAAGTTGATAGGGTTAATTTGGATTAAATCTTGCGTTTTTGTTTTAGCTTGTGGGCTAACCATGCCTTCAGCATGATTGCCTTCTGCGCCCCTCAAAATCAGTTAGGAACGCATCATCGTGGAATAAGATGCCATTAAATTTGGCATAGAATGACAAATCGTTATAAAATGGATTTAATGATTTCAACATTCTGTTTGTTATAAGGTGAAAGGCGTAAATAAGCCTTTGTTGAAGGCTTGCCCGTGCGACTATCAATGACATATTCCGCCTCTTTTACACTTTTGCGTAAATCAAAGGCGAGTACAGGCATCCAAGCGTAGACTTGTACGCCTGCGCGCGTTTGTAATTGCCAGGCAATTCGGCCAAAAATATCATCTCGTACAGGAAGGTATTTATTTGGGAAATACAAGGCATCCGCTACACCATCCCCGTCGGGATCAGAAGGCTTGAAGATAAACTGTCGTCACACCATAGCTGACGATGCGGTCGATTAACTTATCAAGGTTTTTTTGACTTGCTGAGCTTTATCCGCATCATAGAACATAATCTAAATCGACATGCAGTACTCGTTGAATTTGTTTGCTTTCATCAATGCCATCAAGATAGTTTTAACGGTATTTAGATCGGTTTCTGCATTAAGTAATAAGCGTCCAATATGTTTATCGCCCACTTTATTGATGATTTTTTCACCTAATGAGAAATAGTGTGGCATTCCTGCTTGTCGTGCAAGTTGCACAGCAACATCATTAAATTGTCCATAAGGCCACACCATTACACGTGGTTTCTTACCGACACTGAGTTGACTAAGGTTTGAACAGAACGAGGTGAAATCAGATTTTAATCTGTTTTTGTAGGCATCTTCAGTTTCATATTTTCCGTTTTATATTCAGGTGCAATCACTGAGGGTAATTGACCACCAGATGGGTTGGCATTTATACCGTTATGAAGATTATGAGTATGTGAGGCTACTTCAACGAGCCCACTTTGTTCCATTTCTTTGACTTGCGACCAAGTGGCAAAAAACAGAACGATCTAGCATTTTATCGGCATAAAGCGATCTTTTATTTGCCGGCGTATCTAACCAGCCTGTCACTGGCGCAAAAACAGCAGGGGTAGTTATAGGCCTTTAATAGAGGAAAGACCACGTTATACATGGTTTCATAGCCATCATCGAAGCTTAGCAATACCGCATTATCAGGGTAATGTGCCTTTACCATTTTCAGCATCGATAACTTGCTGCCAACTGATCACGTTGTATCCGTTTTCTTTTAGCCAATTAAAATGTTTAATTAACATTTTGGGCGAAAATCGTTTGAGGAAAATACTGTTTTGATTTTTCAGCACGCACTTTCATCTACCACAGAGTGATAAGCTAATACGCCATAACGATCTTGCGCAAAGGCAAAAAGCCGAAAAAAAGGGAAAGCGTGCAAATAATGATTTTTGCAAAATGTTTTAGAGATCCTCATAAAGTTATACCGCTTAAGTATTTAATAATAAATAGAGAAGTTTAAATTTCGAAATTGTTGAATTCAGCATTGCCGTCGTAAATATTCTTTTTACGACCAATTTCATAAGACACGCCAAATTTTTTACCAATACGCCATTGGTGTCCGTAACTAATCGACCACATTTTTTCTCGACTGAGTTCAGCCTGTTTATAAGCACCCAAACTGGCTTTCAGGTGATGATTTAAGACTAAGCCATAATTAAGTGGTTGGTAGTAACTTAAATCCGCACCGAATTCCAAGCTTGTCGCTTTTTGATGGGTTGTAATATTCAGCAGAATCAATGGTTTTATTTTTGCTGTAATCGATTCTGAAATTGTTGGTTAGCGCCCTAACGGTCATGTTTGAAATGTATTGAGATTCAACCAGAAATTGGCTTCTTTTCTTAAGTTGCCGTCATCAAATTTCATGACGCCACCACCTAGTCCAGCTTGGAAAATATCGGAATAGGAATACGTGGTAGAGAAACCAATATCTTTGGTATACACCCCTTTATTGATGGCTTTAACTGGGGTGCCACTACCATTAATATTGGCATCTAAAATTAAATGACCAATGTTGGTTGAGGGTATAATTTGCCTCTGTAGAGAAATAGGCTTTATCATTAAGCTTAATGCCTTTCCCGCCTTCCATTTTTACTTGGAGTGGATAGAAATTGAGCTCTGTTCCCACGCCAATTCGACGCGAAATAAGACTTTCTTTTGTTATAAGGGGAGCGAGTTTCTAAGTAATGAACGTAGAGATCGTGACCATTTGCTGTTTTCAGTGTGTAAATCGCATAATCTTGGCTACTTTCATTGCTATAACTTATTGGTGAGGTGCGATGCTGTAGTCGACCTCCCTACAATTTTGCCAGAACGCTTGTTCATAATGCTTAATAAGGGATTGCGCTGACTGACGTTGTTCTTCATTCATTGCATCAATCGTTTTTGAAACTGTTGGTAAATCATTTTGACTTAAGGCGGTTTCAGCTAGGTTATTACAGAGCTTCTTGCTGATCATTTTTACTCAAAAAATAACCGGCTTTTTCCGCCCATAATTTAGCATCATCATAATTGCCGCGATTTCGCTCAAGTTCCGCTTTTTGCAACATCACCCATGGATCACCAGGTGTTTTGTTAAATAGACGATCATCTATAAGTTGCTGAGCTAATTTGCTGTTACCGCGCCATAACGCTAAACGTGCTAAACCAAAATAGCGAGAATCGTAGCCTGGATTCAGAATTTTTGATGTTCGCGTATAGTCATTGATATAAACATTTGAATTCATACGCTCTAAATATTGTTGAGCCAATTCAAATTTGCCCGCATCGCTTGCGGTCAGAGAGAAATTTATGAAGTAAACCATCACTCACAGCGAGTTTTATTGTTTGAGGCTTGTTGTTCAATTGATTGATAAATCGCTAATGCTTTGTGTGGTGAGCCTTTTTGCTGCCCAATAATCACCAAAGGCTTCTTCTAAATATGCAGGCACATTAGATTGAGCCTGTAATGTATTGAAAGTCATCTTTTATTTCATCAAATTTATTCAAGCGAACACCCATCACAAAACGATCTTGCAATGCTTGTTGATACAGAGGATGCTCAGGATTAATTTTTGGTCAAAAAGTGCGGTCAATTCTTCAAATGATTTTTTTCTTGTTGTGTAGGTGTCGTCGCATTTTTGAGGAGGTAATCGTCTTACCATGCTCAAAACCACATCATATCTTTTTGATTGAATTGATCAGGATAGGCTTTTTGTAGTTTCTCTTGTAATGGTTGAAGGTTGTATTTCGATGCTAAACGATACAACTCTCTCATTAAGGTGATATTTTTCGGATTTTGTTCTAACTGACGTTGCCAACGGCCAAGTTTAGCCATGTCGGGTTCGGTGAAATCAAGTAAATAACTTTCTGCATCAAGATAAGCATTATCTTGTCCAAAACGTTGTTTATAAACATTCAGTGCATTTTCTGCCGCAGTGTAGTTTTTAGTTTCAGTGGAGGCTAATGCGCCACCAAGCCATCCATTTTGGATTATCAGGAATTGCTTTTGCAGTGGGAATAGAATGCAACAGCACGGTCGTATTGTTTTTCATTTCGAGCAGCTTTGCCTAAATTTTTCCAGTTCATTTTGAGAAAATTGCGCTGGTGCGCAGCTTTCGCAAAGTGAAAGTGCTTTAGCGGATTGATTCGTCCTCAGATAGAGTGTAATTAAATCATCGCGCACTTTAATATCGTGTGTCCTCTTAAATAAGGCCTCAAGTTTTGGAATAGCTTGATTTAATTGAGCTCTCTCCTTGACGAGAGAAAATGATGATATTTTTCTCGTTCGGTATCAATAGAGGAATTTTTGGGCATAGGCAGCCTGTACTACTGAGGTACTGACACCTACTAATAGCACTAGCCTTAAAGACATGGGATAGAGACTTCATATTAACTTCTACTATGTTTAATTATAATTATTTATTGTGGACTCCATATTTATGACAATGTAAAGAAAGTGTAAGTTTCGTAAAGTGGTCTGACCTCAAGTTGGGCGATAAAAATATTAGTTATGTATAACAGCGGATGTTTTAGGTGAAAAATAGGCGTTTTAGTAAAATAAAACGCCTATTTGATATTTAGAGAAGTGATTGAAAGTTATTTCAAAAATAAACATCGGTGTGTTGCTGATAGGATCACGATAAATGATGACTTATCTAAATCAAACACATCCTTCAGCAACTCTTCGGTCATGACCTCATCAGGTGTGCCTTGTGCCATTACGGCACCTTTTTCCATGACGATTAAGTAATCGCAATAGCGGCAGGCTTGGTTGAGATCATGCAACACCGTAATCACGGTTTTACCGTTTTTGTTGCATTTGTCGCATCATGCCCATGAGTTCTGCTTGGCGGTTTGAAATCCAGATAAGTGGTAGGCTCATCGAGTAGCACTAATTCGGCATCTTGCGCAAGAGTCATGGCTAAAAATACACGTTGTTGCTGACCACCAGATAAACTCGAAACCAACTGTTCGGCGAGTTCGGTAGTTTGTGTTTGTTCCATCGCCCAATTAACCAATTCTTCATCTTTTTGGCTGAGTTTGCCCCAGAGATTTAAGTAAGGCGAACGCCCGTAGGGCGATCAATTCCGCACTTTAATCCTTCGGGTACCAGGTGTTGCTGCGGGAGAAAAGCCAATTCTTGGGCATATTCTTTAGGGCTTTTTGCCAAATATCCTGACCTTTATGGGTGATTGAACCTTGCTTTGGCTTAAGCAAGCGAGCTACCGCTTTTTAATGTGGTGGATTTACCGCAACCATTTGGGCCGATTAATGCAATCACTTTATTTTTCGGGAATTTTAGCGACAGATTTTTAACCACGAGTTTATCTTGATAACCTAAAGATAAATTATTGATTTCAATGCTCATTATTTAGTTCTCATCAATAAGTAGAAGAAATATGGCGCACCGATAATCGCGGTCAGAATACCCGCTGGTAGTTCAGTTGGTGGGTCAATCACCCGCGCCAAAATATCCGAAAGTTGTAATAAGAGGGCGCCAATAATCAAGGCTGCCGGTAATAGGGTGCGATGTCTGCCACCGACTAAACGACGGGCAAGATGCGGCGCAACCAAGCCTAAAAAGGCAATCGGACCACAAATTGCCACAGCTGTAGTGGAAAGAGCTACCGCTAACACTAAAACGCTAATTTGCACTTTATTTACGGTTACGCCCAGGGTGGAGGCTTTGTTTTCACCTAAACCAAGGGTATCGAGATCGCGACAGAAAATAAATGGTAAGGGCAGCAATACCACTAACCATGGCAATACCACATTCAAATAAGACCAGCTGCGCCCCCACAGGCTTCCTGTGAGCCATAACATAGCCGTGTTGATCTCGACCGGATTGGTAAGCATCAGATAATGACTAATGGCTGCCCATAATGCGGAAAGTGCGACCCCAATGATTGCCATTTTGATAGGGCGGAAGTTAAAACCGCACACGATCCATAAAATGACAAAAGAGAGCACGCCGCCTAAAAAGGCAAAAATTGGCATCCAGTAAAATGCTAAGTTTGGCAAGAACATCAATACCGAAACAGCAACCAACCCAGCCGCGTTGTTAATCCCTAAAATGTCGGGAGAGGCAAGTGGATTGCGCACCACGCTTTGCACTAACACACCAGAAATTGCTAAGGCTCCGCCTAATAAAATCGCTAATACTGCACGGGGGAGACGATATTCCATCAAGGTAAAATAGTTTTTATCATCAGGCTGAAAGGCCGCCCAAATTTCCTCAAAAGAAAGCGTATAAGTGCCAAGGCGAATACTCAATCCAAAGAGTAGTACCATCATACTGAGCGTGATGACATAAAAGCCGATAGCGCGAAAAGATACATGAGAGGTTCGCATTAGTGTCTTCCTCTGGCAAATAATACAAAGACTGGGGCACCGATTAAGGCAAGTACCGCACCAGCAGGCACTTCACTAGGGAAATTAACCGCGCGGGCAATGGTATCTGCAGCGAGCATTAAAATTGCGCCGAGTAACATCGCCATGGGGAGAGATTTTCGCAAGTCATAACCAATCCAATAGCGGGCAAGATGGGGCACGAGTAAGCCTAATAAAGGCAACTGGGCCAGCAACACTCACGCTTGAGCCCACAATCAATAACGCCATGATGTTAGCGTACCAACGTAAAACGAAAGAGATTGATGCCTAGGGAACGAGCGGATTCATCGCTTAAATTGAGTAAATTCAAACGACTGGCAAAAACAGGCAGAAAAGTGCGGTCAAAATAAAGAACGGAAATAACGTCAATAATTCATTCCAACGAGCATGTGCAATGCCGCCAGCTAGCCAACTCATAATACCGAAGGCATGATCTTCCGCGATAATGAGCACCAATTTCGTGAGCGCTGCACACAGTAGTGATACAGCAATCCCCGCTAAAATCACCCGGCTACGATCTCACTGTTGTCTTTCCAACCATTGCTGATCAGCATCACCACAAACCAACTCAGACCGCCACCGATAGCTGGCAACTAAAGGCAATGCTATAACCAGAAAAGAATTAAAGGGGCTAAACGCACTGGCGGTCACCATGGCAAGACTGGCTCCTGAGTTCACGCTGAGGAGCGTAGGCGAGGCTAGTGGATTGCGCGTAATGGTTTGTAACAACGCCCCCGCCACCGCAAGATTGGCACCTAAAATCATGCCAACTAATGCGCGCGGTAAGCGTAAATCGGTTACCGTAATTTTGGCAATTTCATCGCCATCGGGGAGGAACGCTTGTAACGCTGCAAGCGGTCGAATTTCGATGGGATAATACAAAACAGGCTTCCCCATAATAGGAAAGCCAGAATAGATAAGGGAAGTCCCCAACGGAAAGTAGACTTCATCATTATTTTTGTTTCACGAAACCTTCAATTTGTTTTTGCCATAATTTTGCTCGCCTCTAAGCCACGACCACGCGCCCACATGTCGGAGTCAACGCTGTAAACATGGTTTGCTTTTACAGCAGGAATGGCTTTCCAAAAGTGGCTCAGCTTCCCATTTGCGCGCAATACTTTCACTCACGATAATGGGCGATGAACAAGTATTCCGGTTTTTCCATTACTAATTGTTCAAGGTTGATTTCTACGAAAGCTTGATCACTATTGAGTTTAGTTGGGGCAAAAACCTAATGTCGTTAAGAAACTACCCACATAGCCATTGTCATTTTGGATATTAAATTTATCTTCTCGGGAAGTACCAAATGAGGCTTTTTGCCTTGCACACCTAAATTTTTGCGATGTTGGCAATGTAATCATTATGTTCATTGATCTCGCTTTCATTTCAGCACTTTTACCCACTAAATCACCAATTTTCTGTGCTGTTTCAAGATTTTTCTTGGTAGCTTTCATGACGGGAATCGAACATCACCGTTGGCGCAATTTTTCAATTCTTCAAATACTGCAGTATGACGAGATGGATCAGCAATAATTAAATCTGGTTTGAGAGAAGCAATCACTTCAAGGCTTGGCTGAGAACGCGTGCCAACGGATTGCCATGCAGCAATTTTTTCGCGCACTTGCGGCAAAATACGATCGACGTTGTTGTCGTCAGCCACACCCACTGGGCTAACACCGACTTGGGCTAACGCATCCACAAAAGAATATTCCAATGCCACAACACGGCTTGGGGTTTTTATCAAGGGTAAATTCACCTTTCGCATCTTTAACCGTCACGGCGCTAGCGAATGCGGATACCATTAATAATGCAGAAGCTAAAAGTGGTTTTTGAATAATTTTTCATGTTGTGTCCTCAATAATAAAAAGCATTTGGATTATACATTCAAACAATGTTATTGAAAATAGTTGTATTTTAGCTATGTGGTCGGATTTCTCTATTTTGCCCGCATTCTAGCAAGCAAGTTGACAGCGATAATGATGACTAATGAACCAATCCAGAAATTCAGACTAGGTACGTTATCCCAGAAGAGCCAGTCACAGATGCTGGAGAAAATCACGCCAGTAAAAGCAAAAGGCGTAATGACATTTGCAGGCGCGTATTTAAAGGCGCGAGTGAGTAATAATTGGAAAATAAGACCGAATCCGCCTACCAAAAGCAGTAATGCAAATCCATGTAATGTCGGCATTTTCCACTGCGTGATGAAAAAGAGTGGCAATAAAATTGAGCCTAATAAGTGAAAGTAAAACACAATATTTTTAGGTGAGTTGTGTTTATTGAGCTCTTGTAAGCTGATAAATGCCATGGCTGCTAGCACAGCAGCACCTAACGCATAGCCTACATGGATAGGGTTGATATTCATTGATCCGTTGGTCAGCATAATGATGGATACACCGATAAAACCCATAAAACTACAAGCTAATACTTTTAATGGTGTTCTGACTTTAAAGAAAAACAGCAATAAAGGCACAAAAAGTGAGGATGTATTCATCAATAAAGTCGCAATGGAAATTGGTAAATATTTAATCGCGTAAAAGGTTAACAACATACTGGCAATGCCGGCGAGATTACGCAAAACGAGAAACTTCCATTGCGACATATCAACTTTGAAATCGCCATCTTTAATTAAAAAAGGCAGGAGAAACACAAAACCAATAAAAAAACGGGAAAATAAAATTTCACTGGACGGTAATTCATCAGAGGCGTATTTTACAAATACACCCATTAAGGCAATGCTGATGTGCTAACACCATACAAAACAACAGCTTTTTGATAATTATTGCGGAGATGTATGTTTTGGCATAAGGGTTCCTTGCATAAAGTGCGGTAAAAATTGCCTTTATTTTGTAAGAAAATGGGCTTGTCTTCGTCTAATGAAATGTAACCTGAAGATATTATTCTATAATAAGGAAAGAAAATGAAATATACAAAAACATTTCTCATATTGACCGCACTTTTTTTGGCGGTTTGCAAAAGTAGTTTAACGTATGCTGATGATCCAACTTCATCAAAGGAGCAAAAAAATGACAATGGAAAGTAAACAAGAACAACAAATTATTTATCTGGCTGGTGGCTGCTTTTTGGGGGATTAGAAGTTTATATGGAACGCATTCAAGGCGTGACTGATGCCGTTTCTGGCTATGCCAATGGAAAAGGTGATACCACGAACTATCAATTATTGCACGCGACAGATCATGCAGAAACGGTGAAAGTGACTTACGATCCAAATAAAAATTTCGCTAGATAAATTGTTGCAATATTATTTCCGTGTTATCGATCCAACCAGTATTAACAAGCAAGGCAAATGATCGTGGCAGACAGTATCGCACCGGTATTTATTATCAAAATGAACAAGATAAAGCGGTTATTGAGGCAGCATTGAAAAACTTTACAAAGCAAATATCAAGAACCGATTCAAATTGAAGTAGAACCGCTGAAAAATTATGTAGAGGCGGAAGAGTATCATCAGGATTATCTCAAGAAAAACCCTGAATGGCTATTGTCATATCGACATCAAAAAGCCGATGAGCCATTAATTGATGATAAAAATACCCCAAACCAAGTGATGCAGAATTAAAGCAAAAATTGACCGCACTTCAATATGACGTGACGCAAGGCAAACATACCGAACGTTCTTTTTAGTAACGAATATTGGGATAATTTCGCGCCTGGTATTTATGTGGATATCACCACGGGAGAACCGTTATTTTCTTCAAAGATAAGTTTGAATCAGGCTGTGGATGGCCAAGTTTTACCAAACCGATTGCCGCTGAAGTGGCGGAGTATCAAAGAGATAATAGCTTTAATATGACTCGTATTGAGGTGTTAAGTCGCAGTGGTCATGCTCATTTAGGGCATGTGTTTGACGATGGCCCACGCGATAAAGGTGGTTTACGTTATTGCATTAACAGTGCATCGATTAAGTTTATTCCATTAGATGAAATGGAAAAACAAGGCTATGAGTGATTTGATTCCTTTTGTGAAATAAGAGGGTAAAATGAAAAAATATTGACCGCACTTTTATTGTTTTTGAGTCCATTAAGCTTTTGCACAAGAGAAAGGTGTCTTTGGCGGATATTTCCCTTGAAGACGTTGGATAATCAAACCATCTCTTTATCACAATATCAAGGCAAACCGCTTTATATCAAAAATGTGGGCATCCTGGTGTCCAATTTGCTTAGCTGGTTTAGCGGAAATTGATGATCTTAGTGCAGAAAAAAATCTTAATTTTAATGTGATTACGATTGCCTCACCTGGACAAAAGAACGAACAAAATAGCCAAAAATTTATCAATTGGTATAAAGGCTTGGACTATAAAAATATCACTGTATTATTGGATGAAAATGGGGAAATTATTAAACGTGCTAATGTGTTAGGCTATCCGTTTAATTTGCTATTGGATAAAGATTTAAACCTTATCAAAAGCACAACCTGGACATTTGAATTCAGATCAAATTAAACAATTTGTGAAGGAATAAAAAAGTGCGGTCATTTTGGACCGCACTTTTTATATTGGCTTGATTATGCAAATGCCTGTAATTCAGGGTTGATTGGGGTTTCAGCGATGTTGTTCACATAGTTACATAATGTGGCGAGGCTGACACCTAAAATCACATCAATGGCATTTTCTTGAGTATAACCTGCATCAAAGAACGCTTTTAAGCTGTGCTTCCGTTAATTTTGCTTTTTGCAAAAATAACGGCAAGGGTGAAAACGCGCTAAAGTATCCAGTTTTTTTATCACTTTCAATACGAGCAGTTGCACGAATTTGGTTTACAAGCTCTTCTTCAAGTTTTAACACTTTTAAAAGCGATCTTCGTGTGGCTAGCTACACAGAAACCACAACCATTGACTACTGCAGCAGTAATTTGCACCACTTCGCGTTCTGTTGCCGTTAAGCTGTTACGACCATTAATACCGCCCACCGTACGATAAGTTTCAAGTGCAGTAGGGGCATTCGCGAGAACACCAATTAAATTTGGAATAAAACCCATTTGCATTTTTGTACGGCTTTTAAAGGCTTCTTGTGCCGCTTCAGGTGCTGATTCAATGGTGTGAATTTTAAATTGAGACATAAACTACTCCTAAGGGATAAATCATAAATTTCCGCTTGATAATACCTTTCTCACTTAAATAAGAAAAAAAGAAGAAAAAGCTTATTTCATATAGCTAAAAGTTATGATTATTCTTGGGTAAACCAATCTTCTGTTTTTGTATTTACGTCAAATACTTGTCCTAACAATGGCGTAAGTGTATTCACGCCCAGTGTTCTTGCCATTGGTACGCTTTTAAGCACAGGCTCATTCCACGTATGCAAGGCAAGCGGATAAGCGCCCCAGTGAATGGGCATAAATCTTGTTGGTTGTAGTTTTGCCGCAAGTTGTGCGGTTTGCTCAGGGAAAAGATGGTTATTGGGCCATCTTTCGTCATATTGTCCGTTCTCGATAAACGCAATATCAATTTTGCCAACACGGCTGGCAATTTCATCAAAATGTTTGCCTTGGGCGGAATCACCATGGAAGTAAAAACGTTCTTCATTTTGACCGCGCTTATGCTCTATTAAAAAACCAGACCATAATGCTTTGTTATGATCAAACAAGCCACGGCTAGAATCATGTCTTGCAGGTAATGCAGTATATTTTACGCCATTGCGTTCAGTGCTTTGCCACCAGTCTAACTCAGTAATTCTAGCCGCATCTATTCCCCATTTTTGTAAAATTACGCCCATTCCTAAAGAAACCACAAAATGACTTTGCGTTTTCATTAATTTCTCGATGCTTTCTTGTTCTAAGTGATCGTAATGACTATGTGAAAGCAGCACGACATCTATAGGCGGTAATTCTTCAATTTCTGCCACAGGTGGTTGAAAACGGTGCATCATTATTGGCACTGGAGACGCACTATTTCCAAAAAGTGGATCGGTAATGATGGTTTGATTGCCAATACGCATAAGTAGCGTTGAATGTCCAAACCACATAAAAGCGACTCTGTTCAGCTGGCGCTAATAACTCGGTCCAATTTGGTTTGACCGTGGGCAATGGTTTTTTGGGGTGAAAATCTTTTTCATGAAATGTCATTTCCCAAAGTGCACTTGCAACATTTATTGGTGCGCGTTGAGGTTCTGCATTATAGAAAGTTTGTGTATCAGGATCATAATGATCACTCTTCGGATATACCGGATAAGTTGGGAGATAAAACCAATAGCTGACAAATGCGGCAATTCCCGCAAGAGTAATGAGTTTCTTTGTATGTCTCATCTTAAAAGGATACTTTCCAAATATAAATTTAGCAGCATTATACCTTTAAATGTGTTTTTACTACAGTGAGTAATCTTTCCAACTCTTTTTTGCCTTTTTCAGAAAGGACTTTGTTGTCACGCAACATTTGGGTGGCGCGTGCTTCAATAAAGCGGAGGTAATCGCTGTTTTGGGTTTCTTGGAATTGCTTTTCGGCTAATTGCATTTCGGTGAAATCTTTATTGGTTTGAGCAATCAGCATTTTTTGTCCGATTAATACAATTAGTGCCGCAATTAAAGCGATGACAGCACCATAGCCATTAGTGGGGTAATAAAGAATGCCCGCCAGAACAAAAAGTGCGGTCACTAAATTGGATGAATTTTTAATATAGCCTTCAGCTGGTGGTGGCTTGATGAGATCTTTCCAGTTCATAGGATTTATATGTCATGCTAAAAATTTGCCTTCCCTCAAGCGGAAGAGGGAAGGCAATATCATAATGTATTAGGCTAACACACCAAAAATGATAGCCTAAAAATACCCACGCCGAATAAGGCGAAGATGATGTACATGGCGTTGACTTTTTACGTAATAAATACATACATAAGAAAGTTAAACCTAACGCCGCAAGGCCAGGGAGAAGATCGTTTAACACGCTTTGTACGGTGGTCACCACTTCTTCGCCCATTTGGTTTTTATAGCGGGAAAGTTCTAATGGAATATTAATACTTGTCCATTTCGATACCAGTGAGCCCATAACAAAGAGACCGAGGATAGACGCCCCCTGCGTCAATTTTTTTGTAAACGGCCGCCGCCCATATCATTAACGATTGTGGTACCTTTTTCATAGCCGTATTTGAAACCATACCAACGAGTTAACCCACGGCAAAGGTTGATACCGATGAAGAAAAGTAATGGCCCTAAAAGACTACCGGTAAGTGCTAAGCCCGCACCAAGTGCGGCTAATACAGGACGTAATGTTCCCCAGAAAATGGGGTCACCCACACCGGCTAATGGGCCCATTAAACCGACTTTCACCCGCTGATTGCTGAATCATCAATATCGTTGCCATTCGCGCGTTCTTGTTCCATCGCGGCGGTTACACCGATGATAGATGATGCGACCCAAGGTTGGGTGTTGAAGAATTCTAAATGGCGTTTTAATGCAGCCGCTTGATCTTCTTTTTGCTGTAAAGACGTTTAATGGCTGGGATCATCGATACACAGAAACCCATTGCTTGCATACGTTCAAAAGTTGAAGGAACCTAGCAAGAAAGTTGAACGCCAGTAAGTGCTACGAATATCACCTTTTTGTTAATGATTTTTAGTTTGTTCAGTCATAATTTCTTCCTTATAGTCCTTCAAGTTCATCGTCAGCTAATTCACGTTTTGCAACTGCTTGTGGTGCAGTAGATTGATGGAAACGTGGGTTTAATTGAATGTAAATCATCGCTAAGCATGTGCCTAAAAATACCGAGACCGACAAGGTTGTAATTGGTGAAAGAGGCGATTACGAAAGCCTAGGAAGAAGAATGGCATTAATGCGCCTGCACGCATCATATTGATGACCATCGCATAACCGACGACCACGATAAAGCCACCGGCGATTTGTAAAACCGCGAGTAACCACTTCTGGAATAGCATTCAATGCTTCGAGTTACCGTATCCGTACCTGCTACTAACGCAACGAAGAAGGTTGGAATCGCCACACGTAACGCTTGTAATGCAAGACCGCTGAAGTGACAGAATTCAATGCCCTCGGAAGTTGGCTTTTGCGGCAAAAATCATCGGCTTTGTGTTGAAGGAAGATGGTTAAAGTACGCACGAAGATGGTTAATACTTGACCTGCCGCGGCTACCGGGAATCGCAATCGCTAATGCGCTCCCTTTATCTTGGCCGCCTTTGATGACGAGGATCGTTGCAATCACACTGGCTAATGCCGCATCTGGTGCCATTGCCGCACCCGACGTTCATCCAGCCCTAATGCCACTAATTCAAGGGTACCACCGACAATAATACCGGTTTCTAAATCACCTAATACTAAGCCGATTAGGGTACAAGCAACTAAAGGACGATGAGTTTGACGTTCGTCCAATACACTCCCATACCGCAAATGGCGGCAACGAGTGTGACTAAAATAATTTCATTGTTGTCATAATGAATTGTCCTCGTAATTAAAAATTGAATCGCATCAAGCTCTTTGTGCGTGAGCATTGATTTTCGGGCTGCTCGCCACTTGTTGTAAGCTTTAATTCCACGCCTTTATCTAAAAGCTGTTTAAATGCCGCCACATCAGTTGGGTTGACGGCAACTGCTTGGGAAAAGCATTTTGTCGCCTTCACGAAACGTCATACCGCCCACGTTGACTTTATCAATTTTTCACGCCGCCTTCGATTAAGCGCACGATATCTGTTGGGTTGGTTACCAACCAAAGAATGTTTTTTTGCCCGCATATTTCGGGTTGTGATACACCTTAATGGCTTTTTTTCCACAGGAATCACATAAGCTTTTCAAATGTTCAGGGGCGATTTGGAGTAATAAATCACGACGAAGCGCATCATTCGCCACATCATCATTTATCGCAAAAATCGCTTCACATTTCACTGCTTTCGCCCAAGAGGTCGCTACTTGACCATGGATTAAACGGCTATCAATACGCAATAAGGAAATGTCTCATATTGCCAGAAAGTGCGGTTGGATTTGAGAGGTTTTTGGTGCTTCAGCTGGGTTTAGCAGTTGGCGTTGGAGCAGGTTTGCTTTCTTTAGGTTGACGGAAGGATTTCACGGCTGCGACCCCGACTTCTTTTGCGGTTTCTACCAATTCATCTAAGCTAGCGCCATCTTTGGCATCAAGCACTTCTAGCAACATCGGTAGATTAATGCCGGTGACGATATCGGTATTATCCCTTTCACTGGCGACTCGGCTTGCCGCGTTGTATGGGCTACCACCAAATAAATCGACCAGAAAGAGCACCGGTTCATTTTCAGGCAGCGTGGCAATAATCGCATTGTATTTTTCGATTAAATGCTCACCGCCTTCACCCGGTAAGAAAGTCACGACATGGCAGTTTTCATCTTCGCCATACACCATAGCGGCGGAATTGACGATTTCTTCAGAAAACTTACCGTGCGTTGCAACGATAATGTGGGTCATGGATATTCCTCCCATTGAGTTGATAAAATCAGTCTATTTTGCTTTCAATACGCACTGCGCAAACGATTGCTCCGAATGGAGTTTAGTGTATGGATTTGAAGATTAGCGTCAAATAAAGAATAGTCAAATAGTGATCGAGATCAAATAAACAGGTAAGATGACTTACAACTTTTGAGGTATTTGTGAATGAAGTACAAAGTGCGGTTGATTTTGGGACGATTTTTTTGCCGAATAGAAAGCATTTCACGGTAAATTAGAAAAGGTTAAAATAAACTAAATTTTATGTTGGGAGTCTCGATGTTTTTGTTTATCTCATCGTCGCTTTAGCGGCAGGCGTAACACTCGCCACGCAATCAGCGATTAATACGCAATTGGCGAAAGCCATGAGTGGCGAAGCGGTGATTGCTACCTTCATTTCTTTTGCGGTAGGCACGATTTTTCTCTTTTTTATCGCGTTGGCTAAAACTGATTTATGGGGCAATCTATCCACGATTCCATCACAACCTTGGTGGAAATTAATTGGTGGGGTACTCGGCGCAGTTGTCGTGTTCACAACCGTTTTGCTTGCACCTAAATTAGGCATTACTGCGATGTTATTTTTTTATCATCGTCGGACAATTAATTACGGCAACAACTATCGATCATTTTGGTCTTATCGGTATGCCGATCCGAGAAGTAAATATCACAAAAATTCATCGGATTAATTATTGTCGCCTTTTGGATTGGTATTTTATTTTCTTTTGGGGATAAGTTGGTTGAGCTATTTAGATAAAAATTAATGTTAAGAAAATAGTTTTTATATCACCTAAGTATAAATATTTATAATATGAAAAAAAGTTATTTTATTATCTTGTGTATCAAAGAAAGTAAATGAAAAAGGCAAAGGCAAAAGATTTATACCTTAGTCCACTATTTAAAAAAAGAGCCTAGCTTATGCCTATAAACTTAAGCCTGATGCGATATATATCCTATCGGCAAAGCATCATTTACTTGAGTTAGATAGTGTAATAGAACCTTATGATGTAACGCTGAATAAAATGAAAAATGATAGATTGAACTGGGGGCAAAAAAAGTTATTGAGCTACTGAAATGGAAAGTTGACTTAGAAAGTGATCGATTCATTATTTTAGCGGGTAATAACTATATTTTCCCAATTAAAGATAGCTTAATTCATATTGAACAGCCGTTCTATAAAATGAGATTAGGTGAGAGATTAAGTTTTTCTAAATAAAGAACTAGAGGATTATAAAGAAGAATGACTTCATTAGCTTGTGAATTACATTGTCTGCTGAATAAGAAAGAGCGATTTAAGTTTCCTTTTGACAAGTTTAAGCTACCTAAGAATGGTATTTATATCATCTTTGAGAAAGGTGAAAGTTTTGGAAAAAATGGACAGAATAGTGAGAATCGGTACTCATACAGGCGAAAAATCAGTTACGTTCACGTTTGATGCAGCATTTTGTCAAAGAAAATAAGAATAGAAGTATTTTTAGAAAAATATAGGTCGCTGCTTTTTGAACATAGAAAACCAAGATTATTTAGATTCATGGGAACTTGATATAACTCCAAAAAGAAGGAAGAGAAGATAAACTGAAAAAGGATTGATCGTGAGTTTGAAAAACGTTAGAAAAAGCGTATTAGCCAATATATTCAGGATAATCTTTCGTTTTGTGTTTTTGAAGTTAATACTAAAGAAGATCGCCTATTTTGGGAAAGTAAAATCACTTCAACACTTTCTAATGCTGCTAAATTTGGCGAAATTAAACCTTCAGAAAAATTGGTTAGGTAATCACTCTACAAAAGATAAAAATTAGAGAAAGCGGCTTATGGCAGGGTTAATGAGTTATATAAAGAAAGTCTAACTGAAGCTGAATTAAAAAACTAGCGACTCTTGTGAAATAATTATTTAGGTCTAGATATTTTTATTCGTAACTGTATAACTGGGGAATCTATGCGAAAGCGTTGCCTGTGGGCTTTGATTATTTTGTTGCTGTTGATCGTAGTAAGCGTTGGCTTAGTACGCGTTTTTTGCGACCCCGAAAACGTGTGGCACAACTTACCAATCATTTTTTTAGCACCGCATTATCACATTGAATTAGCCGATGATTGGCAATGGGAAACAACAGGTTTAATGCTGCCAGAGCTAAAAAGTGAAAAACTGACCAATGTACGCTAGTGAACCTGAATAATACTCAGGTGACTTGGTGGAATACGCATAGTCTTGATGTTGAAAAAGGCTAGCTTGAATTATGATTGTTTAACCCATTTTACCCAGTGATAATGCTGAAAAACACCGCCAAATCTGACCGCACTTTGGGCGGCATTGCCTATTTCTCATGTTAACGTTAAACACTTTCAATTAACGAATACCGAAGAACTGAAACAAGCCGCTTTGCAGCCTTTTTTTATCGGCTGATTGGGCATTAGATGCCAGATATAATGGCAACCAATTAGCCCTTGAAGCTCAAGCCAATAATGACGGGCTTGAGCTGCATCATCAATCGACTGTCACGCCACAAGATGGCATTTTCCAATGGGTGGGCAGTACCGACATTAAACAAGCGGAAGATAAAAACCTACGATCTTCATTTCTCTGCGAATTTTTGATCCTGATCTTTCTCAACTCCCTCAACAAGGCAATGTCTTACTTAACTGGAATAACCCAGAGCTAGCCGTCACAAAAGGCGAGGCAAAAGTGTCGTGGCAAGGGGCGGATGGTCAGTTAAATGCCCAAGATTTAACAACTAATTCACCATTGTTGGATGTGCCTTTTGTGTTCACCAAAGATGGCTTGGATATTTCATGGGGAAATTTTATTGGACCTTTCGATAGCTATCAACCAATCAAAGGTTTCCTTGGGTTATCTATTCACCGTGCTGCTGAAGGCTTATTGCCATTAAGCATTGATATGAACGTGATCTTGCAAACCTTTGGTGAAATGGGCAAAAGGGGAGATTGTGATTTCAGGCAAAAAAATGGTGAAATCGGCGGTGGCGATGACAATAACGAATTGGACTTTTGAGCTGAAAACACGCGGGGATTTACGTTATAACGCTACCGTGGCACAAAACTAATTTAACCTATCATCTCGGCGGGCTCTTCACCCATCCAGTGGTGTATTTTTATCCGGGTTCCGTCTTTTAAAATGGATACCGTTCAACCCAGATACCAAGTTGCACGTTCGTTTACCGTTAGATGACATTATTATCGGTCGTTATGGTTTAGAAGGTCGTTTGCTCGCAACATTAAAGGGCACGACACCACAGTTTGAAAAATCTCGATTTAAAAATTAGACGGAAACGCCCATGAGTTTATTGCCGGTATTAAAACCGTGTTTGATTTGCGGGATGAAGAACATAAGTTGCAGTCTGTGGAAAAACAAGCTACAAACCGTTGGGATTGGACAATCAATGGCAGTGCAAACTGGAAATCCTTTAAATACGCCAGTCAAAATGGAAGGAAAAGGCTTTTTGGGGAAGCGGATCATATTGAATTAAATCAGCTTTCTGCTCACTCCAAAGAAGTCAAAATGAAAAGAGGTAAAAATGGCGCCACTTTCATTGGAGCTTAAAGATCGACTCCGCTGGGATTATGAAGAAGAGCATATTCGAGGGTTTGTTGCAAGCTAAAACAGATTGGATTGAACTGGCTTATGGCGGTCGTTTTGTTTCGCCTGTTTTTCGGTTTAGGTATTGATGGTAAGAGTATCAGTAACTTCAATTTTGCAGGTGATTTAAAGGCTGGTTCGCTTGGGCCTTTAGATGTCTTGGGTGTATATCAAAATACTGCACTTTCAGGCAAAAATTAGCTGGAAAGAACAATCCGCAAAAGTGTTCCAATCACTTTTCCCTCAACAATGGAATTGGATAATTCATGAGGGCAGCATTAAAGGACAGAGTGAATTTCGCAATCAACAGCAATGGCGTGAAGATGAAGGGGAGCTGAATCTTAAAAAAATGGCAAAAATCACTATGCCAGATGGCGAGGTTTATGGCTTTGAATATTCGTTTCCCAATGAATTATGAAAACTCGGCATTGCAAGTGGCTTCGAGTAAACCGATCCATATTTCGACTCAAAATATTCGCTATGGCGCGCTTTCCGTCGCAAATGGGAGAATTGGATTTGTTTGGGCGTTATCCGAACACCATGAAAAATCCGCTTACTTTGAGAAATGTGAAACTTTCCTTATTTGATGGTGTGTTGACGGTGCCTCAGCTCAGTTTTCCACAAAGTAAAATGGCGACAATTTCTTTTTACTAATATTGATTTAGCCCAAGTGTTAGCCTTGGCACAATATAACCAAAGTAACCTTGACCGGCTGCGCCAATGCGACCCTGCCATTTTGGCTTGGACATAAGGAATGTTTGATTTGTAATGGTACATTGGAACAAGTGGGAAATGTGTCCATCAAATTAACCGATGAAATGGTGAAAGGGTTGAAAAAGGTGGTTGGACAGAAAAACATCTTGGTGGATTTATTAAAAAGAAATGGAACTGCAAAATTCCCATGCAGCGGTGACGCTCGATCCTAAAGGGCAAATGACGTTGCGTGCGAGTATTAGCGGATTTAATCCAACTAAGCGAACCAATAATCCGATAACGTTAAATTATACGCACCAAGAAAATATGTTTGAATTGTGGAATATGATTGACTATGGCTCGCAATTTGAACAAAATCTGCAATATAAACTTTATAAGCAATTAGACAAGACAAATGATAAAACACCTTAAATTTCAACCGCACTTTTTTATTTTTGCGGCAATGTTTACACTTACAGCTTGCACACCAACCATTCAATTGGATACACCAAAGGAAGGCATCACCATTAATATGAATGTGGTGGTGGACCACAATATTAAAGTGGAAATGGATGAAAAATCTCAGAAAGCCGTGGGTGAAGTAGAGCCTGTGAAGAAATAATCGAATAAATTGAAAAGGCCATCTGGATGTTAGATTTCAGATGGCCTTTTTTTCTTTTAAAAAGTGCGGTCAGATTTTAAAGTGTTTTTAATTGACAAAACTTGTTTGTTAATCATAAATAAGTGACAATGCAAATTATCAATCAAAATAAACAGAAAAATGATAAAACGATAAAATCGTAAAGGAATATGCAATGAGAAAAACTAATACTAGTATTGTTTGGTTTAACTGCTTTTAAATACCTATGCCGATGTGACTCAAGGCGCTTTGCAGAATAACTCTGCTTTTATGTGCTTATGGTCACAATCCAAATTGATAGTGGAAATGCTGGGGTTACACTCCCCAAGTACGCGTAGAACATATTACAATTAATCATCCTCCCAAATTTGGAGCTTTAGCTTACAGTACTAAAAAGCTATCCTTACTGGTGCTGTAAATCAAATTCACAATCTGAAGCAGCACGAGTAGCACTAAAATCTTGTAGACAAGAAAGTGGTAGTAAAGACTGTAAAATCTTTGCAGAAGTTCGAAAATGGCTGCGTTGCTGCGGCAGAAGGAAGATTAAGCCGTAATGGTTTTATAACGACTCCGGCTGCTTCAGCTACAGCTGGAGGAAACAGAAGCTAAAGCTCTAGCACTATGCAAAGCTGAAGGTGCAAAAGACTGTAAAGTTATAGCCCACGCAGGTTGTTCTTTCCCCGATTAACATCTCTCTTTCAAAAGGCCGTCTGAAAGTTATTTTTTTCAGACGGCTTTTTCTCTTTAAAGTGCGGTTAGATTTTACGAAAAATTTTACTTAAAAATTTACTTCATTTACAGTTTATTATCTTTATATTTAGGGCGTATGATGACTATTAGTTTTACATAACCCCTAAATTTATTTAGGTAAATATATTATTTCTATTTAATAGGAGATTGAATGATGAAAAATTATTCACAGCAGTACTTTCTGCGGCAGCGATTGCTGTACCTGCTTCTGCGAATACTGCGCCACAAACAGAACAAAGCGCAGTACAACCGGAAAAAAAGCAAAAAGGTGTTTGGATTGATGTACGTTCAGCCGAGGAGTTTAACGCTAGGTCATTTACAAGATGCGGTGAATATTCCTCACGATAAAAATCATTGAAGGTGTTAAAGCGATTGGTTCAGATAAAGATGCACCGATCAACCTTTACTGTCGTAGTGGTCGCCGTGCTGAAGCCGCACTCACTGAGTTGAAAAAAATGCAGGCTATACCAATGTAACCAACCACGGTGGTTATGAAGATTTGGTTAAAAAGGTTTGAAATAAACATTACATCATTTAAACGTAAAATCCCCTAGAGCAGACAGTAGGGGATTTTTACTATAAAGAGCGGTCAAATTTTTAAGTGTTTTGCAAAATCATCTTAAAAAACTTGACCACTTGCATCATTATCAAGACCGCAGCCGTCTGAAACATTGATAGACCGGTTACTGATGTTCGCTTTCTGCTACTTTTGTCCATTTTGCCAATGTCTGCTTCATCTGTGCCTGAGGGATGAAGCGGGCCATCCGTTCTACTTCCTTGCCTTGATAAAACAGCAGCCATGGTACGGTCAGCACATGGAAACGTCCGGCCATTTAGGGTATTTCAGCAATATCGGCTTTTACGGCATACACATTTCCTTCCACCGCCAATGCTGAATCAAGCTGGGCGGCCACGACCGTACAAACACCGCAGATTGGGGCTTTGATGTACAGTGATACTAAAGGGTGTGTGGCGATGGCCTGTTCGATGTCTTTCAGAGTGTGCAGTTGTTGCATGTCATGTACTCCTTTGAGCGATTAAGCCCTTTTCTAGTTGTCCAGAAAAGGGGCTTTTAACGAAATGAAAACAAGAAAGCAGTTTGAGCCGTTTAGATTTTCTCTACTACTCTCGCTACACTTTGCGCACCCATTTTCCACGCGGAGATGCGCTTTCAAATTATCCACCGTGTCGTGATTGACGATGGCGGCGAACGTGCCGTCCAGTTTGGCAATTTCGGCTTTGTCTTCATCGCTGAGGGCAAAAGTCCACCGCTTCAAGTTGATGTTTTATCATTAACCGAACACTTTTTCAAGTGTACTTGATAGTCTGCTAAGTATTGTTCTACTTGTGGATTTTTAACTACATCGTTACATGTAAATGTCGGTAGACGGCTCATACCGAGGAATTCGTTGAGTTTATGAAAGTGCATGTACAAGTCATCCACTCCTTTTCCTTCAAAAAAATCGCCTTCACGGGTGAATGCTTCAATCGGAGCATTCCAAGTAACCGAAAGCATGTGTTTTTTGCCATGCAGCAAACCACCTGTGCCAAATCCTTCGGTCGGGCTGACACGATGGCGGCCGTCATTTTGATAAAGTTTTCCGTGTCCGGCGATAAATACTTCATCTATGTATTTTTCACTGTCCAAGGTTCATGCATCCACCAACTGGGCATTTGCCAAATCACAGCATCCATCCACAAGAATTTTTCGATTTCTGCCTCAACATCATAGCCAGCATCAATCACAGTTTCTTTTACATTGTGTCCAAGTGCGGTCAAAACTTCTTTTTGCTTTTTGTGAAGCGTGTGTTTTAACTCACCATGCGAATGGCCGAATTCTTTACCACCGTTTAATAATAAAATGTTCATTTTTACTCCTAGAATAAATAATTTATAGGATGTGATGTTTACGGATATTGTCTTCTGTTTACTCTCATGAAAGTGCGGTTATTTTATGATTTGTTTTTATTGAGATAAATAGGGTTTGGTTTTATGATGTAATGAATTAAATTCACTAATAAAAGAGAGTTTAAAGAGAAAAATGCAGAACTTTAACGAACTGAATTATTTTTGACCTTGGCGCAAACACAGAGTTTTGTAAAAGCGGGACAGCTTTTTGGGGATTTCTTCTTCGGCGTTGAGCCACAGCATGAAAAATTTAGAAACACGGCTGAACCTGCGTCTGTTCAACCGCACTACACGCAATGTGTCGCTGACCGAAGCGGGCAGCAGCTTTTCGACCAACTTTCCCCACTTTATCAGCCATAAACCAAGAAGTCGATGCATTAAATGATTTTTGAATACGCCATCAGGGATTGATTCGCATCAATGCCCCTGCAATGGCAGCGGAAGCCGTGTTGTATCCAAAAAATTAAAAGCCGATTTTGAACCAATACCCGAAAATCCGCTTGGAAATCGTGGTGGACGATCGTTGGGCAGATATTGTGAAAGAAGGATTTGATATGGGCGTTCGGTTAGGTAACAAGGTAGCGAAAGAGATGATTGCGGTGCCAATTTCCGCACCGCTCAAAAATGGTATTGGTTGCCTCGCCCGATTATTTGGCGCAACATGGTTCACCGAAAAATATTGATGATCTGCAACAACACCGCCTTATCGGCATAAAAACTCTCCGCTGAACACGGCACGGAGATGCAGTGGGAATTCAATACAAAAAGAGCTGATTACGTTCACACCCAAAATCGCAGTTTTTCCATCAACAATCATCTGCGCCTGCAAAGCCGCTTTCCAGACGGCCTCGGCATCACTTGGCTACCACATATTATCGTCGCAGATGCACTCCATTCTGGGAACCTGGTCGAGCTGTTGCCTGAGTATGCTATAACTTACGAACCGCTTTACCTCTATTACCCCAGCCGCCGCGGGCATTCCAATGTGTTTAAGTTGATTGTGGATGCGTTAAAAGTAAAAGCCGTCTGAAATTTCAGGCGACCTTTTTCATAACGAAGAGCGGTCAGATTTTTAGGTGTTTTTGCAAATTACCTTCAAAAATCTGACCGCTTGTATTTTTAAATTATTTTCCTTTCTTCTGACGCATCAACCAATCACGGGCAGGTTCGAGTAAATAGGCGTAATCAAATGAGTACATATGTTCTGCACCTTTGTGGGTTGAGTTTTCCGGAATTACGGTATTCGGTGTGAAACGGATAAAGTTGATATGTTTGCCTTGGTCGAGCATTTGTTGGACTTTTGCGTCTTGTTCGGTCTGCGGTAATTTGGCAGAGAACTCAGTTTCGGCGTAGCTGACTTTATCTTGTTTCAGCATTTTTCCAACTTGAGCCATGCCTACAGAGGCTTTTTGAATCACCAGCTGAAACGGTATAAATAAATTTCGCTTTCTCCAATGGTTTTAAAACATTGATATCCCATTGACTGCCGACAAACATAGAAGCCGCAAAGAAGTTAGGCTCGATACTATTTAGGTAGAATGAAAATCATACCGCCCATGGATTGACCCGTGGTATAAACACGATTGGCATCAATCGCTTTTTTTCGGCGATCAGATTTTTGACAAGGCGTAAGGTCATGGGGACTTCTTCTGTTGTTTCCCATTTATCGTTGACTGCCGTTTTGGTGTAAGACGGTACAAGGACAAAGGCTGGGTATTTCGCCTGCGCTTCATCGGTTGCCCAGATGATGCCGCCGTAGCCTTGCATTAGTGGGGCTTTACGCCTTTTTCCTGCTGTGCTGGCATCTGCGATAAACATGACTAACGGATATTTGCGGCCCGGCTCAAGATTTTTCGGGGTGTACAGGTTGTACTGCATTTCTTTGCCTGTTTTGGGATCTTTAAACGTTAACACTTCAAAACGTGGTGCAATTTGTTCACGCAAGGCAAGCAATCGACTATCGTAGGATTTATCCGCGCCGCCGTATTGTTTGTCCCAAGCTGCATTTTGCATGTTTTGAGTCATCACCGCTTTTTCAGTCGCATTTGAGGTGGCGTTGCAAGCGGCAAGCAACAAGCTTGCGGCAATCATCGTTATGGTTTTCTTCATCGTGGAAACTCCTTAAATTTTGCGGGAAATCATTAATTTTTCGATGCCCTAAACGGTTCAACGCATCAATCGCTGGCTGGGAAATATGGTCGCCTCGTTTAGCAGACTCTTGATACCAATGCACGGCTTTGATCATGTCTTTTGCCGTGCCGATGCCGTTTTCGTAGCAATGGCCGAGCCAGTATTGCCCGGTGATGTCGCCCTCTCTGCCGCTTGCATGAAGTAGACAAAAAGCGTTTTTCGCATTCTTGGCGACACCTTCGCCGTTTAGATACATCAAGCCCAGATAACGCGGCGCTTTCATATGCCCAGCCTGTTGAGCTTGCTCAAAGTAGGGGCATTGCATGTTGGTAATCCTGTTTTTGATACAAGGCGATGCCTTCGTCCAACAGGGCTTTCGCCTGCTCATTATGTTGCGGAACGGTAGAACAGGCGGCGAGAAGGGCTGTAGCGACGAGCGCGGATAGTTTGGATTTCATAAATTACTCCCCTAACATGTATCACAAGTTGAAAATAATAGTACAAAAGTTTCGTTTTTAGACATCAAAGTGCGGTCAGATTTCAGAGCTTTTTTTATTTATCCCTTCATCAAAAACAACGCATCAAACAATCCAATACGGTGCGTACTTTTTGCTGATTTGGGTGCGATGTGCGGTGGTGGCATAAAGGGTGCGTGTGGGGAGTTTGTGCAAAATAGTCTGGGGAAGCACAAATCAAGGTTTGCCATTGTGCCAATGGGCGCGAGATGCTGTCGGCGTGAGGCTGCGTGTGGTGCGGTTAAGCAATTTGACATCGTAATAATTTTTCCAGCTTTGCGAATGGCTTGACTGATTGCGCTGGCAGTCATGCCCAAATTCGCCTCATCCGGTATTTGTCGTGAATTTCCTGGCTGTTTGGAGTATAGTAGAACCATATTTTGAATAACAAATAATGAAAGGAGAACAAAATGCTTAAATTATTTACTTTACCCGGTGAAGGTAAAATTCGCAGTTCATCACCTTTTGCTTGGAAAAACTGAAGCGATGCTGCGTTTATCCGGCTTAGATTTCGAAAAAGAATATGTTGCCGATCCAGCAAAATGCCCTAAAGGCAAAGTTCCGTATTGCAAGATGGCGAGAAGTTGATCCCTGACAGCTCTCTCATCCAGCGTTATCTAACTGAAACCTACGGCATTGATTTAGATAAACATTTAACGCCTGAACAAAAAAGCGATTGCTGAAGCCTTTCGCCGTATGACAGAAGAACATTTATATTGGATGGTCGTATATAACCGTTTCGTCGATCCTCTCAGCAAACCATTTATGATGAAGGCAATGTTTGATGGCATGCCGACCGAACAAGCCGAAGCGATTTTTGCTGTGTTACAGGAAAACGCGAAAAAAGAAATGTACGGACATGGTATCGGAAGACACACGCAATCCGATATTTACGCCTTCGGAAAAGGAGATTTAGATGCCATTAGCAACTACTTAGGCACAAAAATCCTACTTTTTCGGCGAAGAATTAACCTCCGTTGATGTGTCCATCGTGCCTGTTGTTGCAAAACCTGATTCTTACCCCCATCGACACTGAAATTGCGCTATATGCAAGAACCAAAGCAAATTTAGTCGCCTATATTGAACGTTTCGATCGGGCAGTATTTGGAGAATAAAGCAAGAAATCAAAGGCCGTCTGAAAATTCAGACGGCCTTTTTCTTTCGAAACAAAGAGCGGTCAGTTTTTAGGTGTTTTTGCAAATCATCTTAAAAATCTGACCGCTTGTATTTTTACTTTAATTTAACTGCAATAACCCCTTGTTTAAAGTCGTGTTTTCAATGTCGGCAATATTGCATCCCAAGCGGTTAAAGCCTCTTTTCTCACTGAGTGGCGAACCCTGGTATTTTTTTCTCATTGGTACCGAAAGTCATCTTAAATCTCACACTACCATCATCTTTTTCCCAGATAAATAGATATCGATTTCCTTGCCACTTAACCAGTTTTTCACTGCCAGTCATGCCATTGATATCGCGCTTTCCTTTGCGGATGGTGCTGTATTTCGCCCATGAGAGGAGTTTATCCAAACCACTATCATTAGTGAAAAGATCTCGTTCTAATAGCGGCTTATCACCTTCCTCCAAAGATCCACCCGTCGTTAACTCGGCATAAACGTCTTTATAGTCTTTGATTTTGATGCCTGCACTACCAAAAAACGGCTCAGTTCCCTTATCGGCAATAAACCCCTCTGTTAAACAGACACCTTGTTGCTGTGGTATTTCAGTATCTTTACGATCTCTCAGCTTGTCGAAAAAATCATTCCGTATACGCTTAATAGCTTCATCAACTTTACTTTTTTCCAGTTGCTTAAGGTTTGGGGGAGCTTTGCCATTAACAGGCATAATGCTTGAAAGAGTTTGAATGGAATAGGCATCATTCTTGCCTAACTTGAAATAGAAATTGACATAATAGATCATGCCTTTTAGGTGCTTAGACACCGCGTGTTCCCATGAACCAGGAGCCTGTGTGACCATCGCTATCGCTTTATTAGGAATAACCGTGCGGTTTTCTATAAAACTATCGCTTCCGTTATATCCTTTTTCTTTAACCTCTAATACGGATTCTACTTCCAGATTCCAATAATCTGGTCGCACTCTTATCTGCCAACCATTGTATTTAAGCCAACCCGTCCCACTTATACGGTTAGATGGTAAGTTAATTTGGTAACGCCCACTACAAAATGGCTGCTCAGTCCAATACGTTGCCGCATTTTGAGCATAATTGTTTGCTGTATTTTCAACTGTTGAGTGGGTTTGGGGATGTTGACTGCAAGAAGACAACATAACACTAGTCAAAACAGTGCTATAAAACATCAGTCTAGAAATTTTCATCTTCGGCATGTGATTTCTTCCTTACTGTAAATTTGAGAATGCTAAATAAAATGGAAATTCTGCTAATACTTTTTCTTTCCATATTGATCTTAATAGATGAGTTTACATGCTTTTAAGCGTAAAGTGCAACTCTTCACTATTCAAAATGATGTCGAGTTAATTAAGAGAGGATTTAATATACATTTTAGAGAGAACAAAAGGCCTTTTTGACATTTCAAAAGACCTTTTTCACGCCAAAGTGCGGGCAGATTTTCGTTTACTAAATACAATAATCTTCTTTTAATAAGTGACGATAGGCATAAAGATAAGATGCGCCGACAAATGCTGCACCACCCGTGACATTGCCTAAAAAAGACAGGAATCATATTGAAGAAGAATTGGCTCCAAGTTACATTAGCACCAGCAAAAAAATTCCGGCAGGAATAATAAACATATTGGCGACAAAGTGTTGTAATCCGATAAGCACAAAAATCATCACTGGGAACCATATGGCTAGGATACGACCGGAGGTTTGTTTAGCGCCAAAATAGAACCAAATACCCATGCAGACCATCCAGTTACAGGCAATGGCAGAAATAAAGGCGCGACCAAAAATCCATTTGCACTTTAGCCTCGGCGATAGCAATGGTTTTAGCAGAGGCGGCACCTTCTGATAAACCGACATAATGCCCCTAAGAAATAGGCCATAAACAGTGCACCGAGCAGGTTGCCCAAACTCACAACAATCCAGTTACGAAATAATTTTTTTAAGGCTTACTCTTTTTGTTAAACGGCCTAATGCCATCATCATCATATTTCCCGTGGCTAATTCACCACCACCGATTAGAATACAAATCAAACAAATAGGAAACACGGCCGCACCAAGTAATGTTGATAGCCCACCCCACTCTGGAGGAATACCGCTCACTACTTTTTAAATAGGCCATATAACCAAAACTCACATAGCCGCCACCTAAAAAAACTTAAAAATAGAGAGTGTTTTTTTAGGTGTCCTTGCGACTTAGCATAACTTTTATCAATAACATCTTGTAAGATTTCGTGGGGATAAAGATCGCGATGCTGCATAGTTGTACCTCTAGTGAAAAATAAGACGGTAAAAAAATGTAGCAAAAGCACATAGAAAAAACCGAAAGAATTGTTAAATATATGTACTGATTTTTTTAGTTATAACGAAATTGAATAATAATCCGAACCTCAAAATTAGGTGTCTAGGTTTTTTTGAGGGGGGCAAAAGTGTGGTCAAATTTTCCAGTATTTTTTTGCTAAAAGCTATAAAAAAATCTGGCTGCTTGCATGTATAGAAAAAAAGCGTTGTTCTAGCGATATAGAACAACGCTTTTAGTTTTCTAAATTATATGTAACTTAGAATGGAATGTTATCATCAAATGCGTCCATTGGTGGCTCAGCTTGTGGCGCTGGCGCAGATTGTGCTGGACGAGATTGATAGCTTGGTTGTGGTGCTGATTGTGCAGGTGTATAACCGCCCATCTCTTGATTACGACCACCTAACATTTGTAAGTTATCACCTTGGATTTCAGTAGTGTAACGATCTTGGCCATTGTTATCTTGCCATTTACGGGTTTTTAAACGACCTTCAACATAAACTTGTGAACCTTTGCGTAAGTATTGACCCGCAATTTCCGCTAAACGACGATATAACACGATACGGTGCCATTCGGTGACTTCACGACGTTCGCCTGTGTTTTTATCTGTCCAGCTTTCACTTGTTGCCACGCTGATATTTGCTACCGCTTCGCCATTTGGCATCGTGCGGATTTCAGGATCATTACCTAAATTACCCACGATGATTACTTTATTAATACCTGCCATAGAATCCTCTATATTTTAGAAATAAGATGAAAAATTTTGGCTATTTTGCCTTAAAAGAAACAAAAGATCCATAAAAATTAACTGGATATTTGCACAGATATTGAAATATGCGATAATGGTCGCAATTTTTGAATTTATTTTCTTAAGGCAATCGCTTTTTTTATGGATACTATCGACATTCGTGGGGCTAGAACTCACAATCTTAAAAACATCAATTTAACCATCCCGCGCGATAAATTAATTGTCATTACAGGCTTGTCCGGTTCGGGCAAATCTTCTTTAGCATTTGATACGCTTTATGCGGAAGGGCAGCGCCGTTATGTGGAATCGCTTTCTGCTTATGCGCGTCAATTCCTTTCTTTAATGGAAAAACCAGATGTGGATTCGATTGAGGGTTTGTCGCCGGCGATTTCTATTGAGCAAAAATCCACTTCTCATAACCCGCGTTCAACAGTGGGTACGATTACAGAAATTTACGATTACCTGCGTTTGCTGTTTGCTCGCGTAGGGGAGCCGCGTTGTCCTGATCATGATGTGCCATTAACGGCACAAACCATCAGCCAAATGGTGGATAAAGTTTTAAGCTTGCCTGAAGAAAGCAAAATGATGTTGCTAGCGCCTGTGGTGAAAAACCGTAAAGGTGAGCACGTTAAGCTGTTAGATAGCTTAGCAGCACAGGGTTATATTCGTGCAAGAATTGATGGTGAAATCTGTGATTTATCTGATCCACCAGAGCTTGCTTTTACAGAAAAAAACATACTATTGAAGTGGTGGTAGATCGTTTTAAAGTGCGGTCAGATTTAGCTACACGTTTAGCGGAATCCTTTGAAACGGCTCTGGAGCTTTCTGGTGGTACAGCGGTTGTGGCGGATATGGATAATCCTAAGGCTGAAGAATTGGTTTTCTCGGCGAACTTTGCTTGTCCACATTGTGGCTATTCTGTGCCGGAATTGGAGCCTCGCCTGTTCTCATTTAATAACCCAGCAGGGGCGTGTCCGACTTGTGATGGGCTTAGGTGTTCAGCAGTTCTTTGATGAAAGCCGCGTGGTGCAAAATGAAAGTATTTCCCTCGCAGGCGGTGCGGTGAAAAGGTTGGGATCGTCGCAATTTCTATTACTATCAAATGCTTACCTCGTTGGCTAAACATTATAAATTTGATATTGAAACGCCATACGAAGATTTGCCACAAAAATTAAAGATATTGTGATGCACGGTTCAGGCAAGGAAGAAATTGAATTCCAATATATGAATGACCGTGGCGATGTGGTGATTCGCAAACATCCTTTTTGAAGGGATTTTTGAATAATATGGCGCGCCGTTATAAAAGAAACGGAATCTATGTCTGTGCGCGAAGAATTGGCGAAAAATATCAGTAACCGACCCTTGTGCAGATTGTGGTGGCTCGCGTCTTCGTCCAGAAGCTCGCAACGTATATATCGGTAACATTAACTTGCCACAGATTTCAGAGAAAAGCATTGGTGAAAGTCTTGAGTTTTTTTCCAAGGGCTCACCTTAACCGGTCAAAAAGCACAAATTGCGGAAAAATCCTGAAAGAGATTAAAGAGCGGTTAGAATTCTTAGTAAATGTGGGTTTGAATTATCTTTCCCTTTCTCGTTCTGCCGAAACCCTTTCGGGCGGTGAAGCGCAACGTATTCGTCTTGCAAGTCAGATCGGTGCGGGATTAGTGGGCGTCATGTATGTGTTGGATGAGCCTTCTATCGGTTTGCACCAACGCGATAATGAGCGTCTGTTAAATACGTTGATTCATTTGCGTAATTTGGGCAACACCGTGATCGTAGTGGAACATGATGAAGATGCTATTCTAGAAGCCGATCATATTATTGATATTGGCCCCGGAGCAGGTGTACACGGTGGTCAAGTGATTGCACAAGGCACAGCTAAAGAGATTATGGCAAACCCAAATTCGATTACAGGTAAAGTTCTTATCGGGTGAAGAAAAAAATCGAAATTCCGAAAAAAACGAACCGCACTTGATAAAAAGCAAACTTTTAAAAATTAAAAAGGCGCGACAGGGAACAATCTGAAAAGGCGTGAATTTAGAAATTCCCAGTGGGCTTATTTACTTGTATCACGGGGGTATCAGGTTCAGGAAAAATCAACGCTAATCAATGATACGTTATTCCCACTGGCTCAAAATGCCTTAAATCGCGCAGAAAAAACAGATTTTGCACCTTATAAATCCATTGAAGGCTTGGAATATTTCGATAAAGTGATCGATATTAACCAAAGCCCGATCGGCCGTACACCGCGCTCTAACCCAGCGACTTACACAGGCTTATTTACGCCAATTCGTGAATTATTTGCGGGCGTGCCAGAAGCGCGTGCGCGTGGTTATAATCCCCGGTCGTTTTAGCTTTAACGTGCGTGGTGGACGTTGTGAAGCGTGCCAAGGTGATGGCGTGCTAAAAGTTGAAATGCACTTCTTGCCGGATGTATATGTGCCTTGTGATCAATGTAAAGGTAAACGCTATAACCGTGAAACCTTGGAGATCCGATACAAAGGCAAAACTATTCACCAAGTATTAGATATGACGGTGGAAGAAGCTCGCGAGTTTTTGATGCAATCCCAATGATTGCACGTAAATTGCAAACTCTAATGGATGTAGGCTTGTCTTATATTCGTTTAGGTCAGTCTTCAACCACGCTTTCAGGTGGTGAGGCGCAACGCGTTAAGTTAGCGACAGAGCTTTCAAAACGCGATACGGGTAAAAACCCTTTATATTTTTGGATGAACCGACAACAGGCCTGCATTTTGCTGATATTAAACAACTTCTCGAAGTGTTACATCGCTTGCGCGATCAAGGCAATACTATCGTGGTGATTGAACACAATTTAGATGTGATCAAAACCGCAGACTGGATTGTGGATCTTGGTCCAGAAGGCGGTAGCGGTGGTGGTCAAATCATCGCGACAGGCACACCGGAAGAGGTCGTCAAAGTCAAAGGTTCGCACACCGCGAGATTCCTAAAAGACATCTTAACAAAAGGCTAGAAAAATCAACCGCACTTTTGAACATCATCAAAGTGCGGTTATTTTTAGACATTTTTGTAGCATGTTGTTTGAACATGAAAGGGGGATTGTTATCATCCTTATAACATCAACTAAAAAGGGGAAATATGGAACATTTCCACTCGCTTATTTGTCAGTGCCAGCCTATTGCAAAAGTAAATGTTTTTAGGGTGCTCAGATTACGCATATTGAGCTGTCTTTTTTGCAGCCCATCTCGGCGTTTTCATTATCTCAAGTTTCTGTTTGGGTGAAGAGTTTAAATACTCAAAATGAATGGATAAAACTCGATTTAAATGCTTGCCATCAAAATAATGAGAGCAATTTTATCTTATTGATTCAACCAGATGCACATTGTCTCGCCACTAAATTGTTATATTTTTGATATTGAGCGATTTACTCAAGTGCGGTCAGAATTACAGCTAAAAAATTGAATTAGACCAAGCGCTTCATATTTCAGCGTCTCAATGTAATATTTTGCCGATCCTTTGCCTTGATACCCAAGGTTTTACTCATTTTACTTATCAAGATCTCACTTGTAGTTTTTACCAACCTAAAAGCCTCTTCGCCATTACATCCATTAATTATTTGTTTTGCATGGTGCCGGTGAGGGCGGAAATAATCAGAGCAACATCCTTGCCGATAAAAATAGCGGTCACTTTTGCCAGCCAATCACATCAAGAAACGTTGGATTATCCCTATATTCTTGCACCGCAATGTCCAAGTTTTTGGGTTGATAAATTTCCTTTAAATGGTCGATATTATTATGGCGAGCGAGATTATACGGCTGACTTATTAGCCCTAATTCAAGACACTTTAATGAAACATCAAGATATTGATCCAAAAAGAATTTATATTGTTGGTGGTTCAATGGGGGGCTATCAGGGATTGCGACTTTTTCAGATGCCCCAGATCTATTTGCTGCCGCTTTAATTGCTTGCCCAGCTAAATTACCTGCTACTGAAAAATTGCATCACTTAAAAGATAAAAATATGGCTTATTCACAGTGAATTAGATGAAGTCGTTTCTATTGAGAATACGCGTCATCTCCTTAAAAATCCATAATGAGCAGTCCACAATGCCAATGTTTACACTTTATAAAAAGGTTATTGTAGAGGGAAAAACAATCGATCCACATTGTGTGTTTTTGCCTCTTTACGACAACCAATTAACATCAGGACGAAATTCTATTTTTGAATGGTTATCGGAGCAAAGTCTTTAGAAGTAAAAGGGTTGCTACTTGCCTGAATTGTATCACAGGATATATTCACTAACTGATTTCATATTACTTATTTTCATATGCTTTTGTTAAAAAAGTAGGGGCATGAGACCCCCTTACTAAATTTTTATATGAAATTATTCTCTAAAAAGTTTCTTTCTTATAGTTTCATAATCAAACTCTATGCCATTCATTAAGACAATAGACGAATCATCTAAAGAATAATCTTTCTTTAACTTTTCTACTCTTTCTTTATTTTTCATCAAAGATAAGTAATAAAAATATTTTTATCAAGCTCTTTACAAATAGATAGCTCTGCTTTTGTCCATTTGCTTTTCTCAATAAAATTTGATGTAACAATGAATATTCCTGTCTTGCATATTGAAATACCATCATAAATTTTCTTGTATATTAATTTCTCACTTAAATTATCATCTAAAGTTATTTCATTACGATCTAACCAAATTGGAATTTCTTTTAGCATAAATAATCACTAATCGTGAAGCTATCTTATCTTTATCTAACGATGAGTGACTAATAAAAATTGCAGGAATCTGATATTTAGCATTTTTATACTGAGGGGAGTTTCGTCTCAAAAGCAGAACGTTCTCCAAAAATAATGTAGGGAGTTCTTTATATCTAGTAAAGAGTTTAGCTCCACGCTTAGAAAAAAATAAAAAGCCAATCAAAGAAAATTAGTGTATCTTCATTACTAAATGTTGCTATATTTCCACCTTCAGATGCGTCTCCAAGAAATATATTATGCAAAGAATATTTATCATCAAACTGTTTTAACCACTCAGTAAACTTTTTCCTTTTTAGGTAATTTGTATCTATTGTAATAAAAAAATAAACACCTCAAATGACCAAGGGTTATTATTTACTTTTATTCCAACTCCAGTAATCTCGTCTCTGTTAAATGTAGAAAGAACATTTTTGATAAAAGATTTATCTTTTTGTCTATTAACATAAGAGCCTTTAAATACATAAGTTAGCAAATCCACACGCCATCTCCTATAAGTTATCTATGAATTATTTCTTCTCATTTTTCTACTCATGTCATACTGACAAGATTCTTTATCTTGATAAGTTGAGATCAATAAGTAATCTTAAATTTTCAGTATTTAAATCTCCCCATTTTGTAACAGATATTTTTTTACATCTTTAGCTAGTAAATTATCAATTATACGATCTGGCAAATAAGGATATCGTCTTTCATACTCATCTCTAGAATCTATACTAATCCAATTGGTAAATGATGGGTATAATTTACTTTTTCCTTATTACCATGAGAGGCTGTAATATACTGAGGGTTTGTTGACGGAAGCTGTATTACCAGGATACCTGACTTTTTTTATTTACCTTACCATCATACATACTGGAATAAAGTTCCCAATCAATATGTTTTCTATTTTTTTAGTTTCCGTTCCTACCAATAAAATTGTAACGGTAGTATCACGTAAGTATTCATCACGAATTTTCTTTCTAATTTCTTCATCAGATAAATCATCATTAATATCCCCAATATCAACAGAACCATCAATAAAAAAATATCATATTTGCTATTAAGCTCTAATAATTTTTCTTTTTGCCCATTGATCATTATCATGATGATAACTAATAAAAAAACTTTATGCTTGATCATTAAGACTACCTTTCTTGCTAGATAAGTTTTTAATCCCTTTTTAGAATTAGATGAACACATTCATCAACAAAAAGGTGTCTGCATCAATCTCTCGTATTCTTTGGCCGTTAGTCCTGCTTTTTTTGCAAGCTCTGATATTGAGATATTTTCAATGATAGATTTAATATTGTCATAATTAGCATTATTATTATGAGAACGCGCGATATCCTGTAATTCTTTATAGAATGCATTATGAGAAGTCTGCCATTCTTCCGTAAACTCTTCAGCCAAGCATTGATTCTTAATTGAATCACATAACTTACCGGTTAATCCCCCTAAACCACCAACTAAGAAAAATTAATTTTTCTCTTTATAAGCAATCAAGAACTCTTCTAAAACTCCAGGCATTTTTCCAAGGTAGTTTTTCAAATTTTCCACCAGCAAAAACTCTTATATCCGAAGAATAAATAGATTTTTCTCTCATCTCGGTAAGGCATCTAGACCAAATATATTTATTTTGCAGGACAATTTGGTTCAAGAAAAAGTTCTTCATTTTGAATCAAACCCTTTCACATCATCAGGTATATTAGCTGATACAGGGTTTACTACAGTTTTTATAATTTGCATACCACTTTGTATTTTTCTTTTTAGTATATTGAGGCCAAGCTAGATGATTTTCTACAAATAGTTGATCTGTCTGCAACCTATCTCTTAAAAACTGTTGCTTCATCGAGAATAAACTTCGTAAAACCTTCATCCCGTAAATCACCACCATAAATTAGAGTGTGCTCACCAGCTAATAAATGTCGTGCTAAAGATTGAGAAAACCGCTTGAGTTCGTCAATGTCTTGGTTGTATGTTTCATAACCGTCAGGAAGATAATCAGAAATAGATAGACCGATACGTAAATTAGAGCTAGTTTCATTCTCTTGTTTAGATGACCATAAAGGGAGTGGAAACAGTAATGTTAAAATGATTCGTCCACTCCGTTTCTTCTTTATATAAAGGTGGTTCAGGGTAGCAAATAACTAAATTATCTTTATGTCTTTTTACCTAAAATATCAACAATTTGCTGAATTTCTGGCGGCCTAGCAAAAAATCTCAGCAGATTTATCAATCCAGCCTTGCTCTTGATAATATCGTAGCAGTTTGTGTGCATGCTCAAAACGTATTGTTTCTAATAATGTTGCGATAAGAATCCTTAAAAATATCTTTTTTTCCCAATGGCTCCGCAGTTATATGCACACAAGGAATATTTGATGCCGCAGGGAAAACTCTATCTTCGTATTCCTCCAAGCTATTAACAAGGATAATAGGACGTCGTTCCCTTTTTGGCACTTAAAAATTTCTCTTTGACACCAATATCGAGAAGAGTAAGCATCACTTTCAATCGCAATGATTGTTGAGTTTTTAATATGATTCTCAATTTCTTGATCAAATTTAAATCCAGGCGATATTTCATTTGCATCAAAAAAATTTTTGCATATTGGAATTATCTAAAAAGTTTTTAATCGCTTCTGCGTGTTTTAAGCCTGTATCTCCTTTTTTTAGCATGACTTAAAAAATAGGCGAATCGAAGAATCAATGCCAAGGCTATTCTCAGTAATATCTTTTAAACCAAATCGATACAACTCATGAGATAGAAAGAGAATTGCATATTCTTTTTAGTTCAGTAGGCCAATCAAATGCCCGAATACAATTTAAATTCTTCAGACGACCTGATGAAGTTTGATTGAATCCTTCTCGTTCAATAGCTACAGGTACAATATGATAATTATCTTGCTCTGGTAACGAATTTATATAGTCTTCCCAATCAGGATTCATCAAAGTATTACTGCTAATAAAAAAAGAAAAAAATCACATCTTTCGTAGCAAGTTTCTGTGGGGTAGAAGATGGTGGGATTTTAGGTTTTCGTGAGCTGTATAAAAAATGTTGGGATATTTAATTCTCTAGAAAAATGGACGATCAATATCCCGTGTAAGATAACGACGAAATTCCATCAGTGTAGAATAGATATTTTTCTTTATCATCTGGATGCCAAATAAAATGAACGGCCAAAGGTGGAGTGATTTGCATGGACATAAGAGACTAATTCCTACTTAATTTAAATTACCAATGTGAACTATTTCGATTATTGGCAAAATAATCGCGACTGTTACGATGTGACCCGCTGCCTCTTCTTTTGAAAATGCCTCATGAATCCATTTTTTTAATTCATGTGAAGAGGTTGGATAAGGATAGATTTTGGCATATCCGCTCTGAATATTGTCATATAATCGTGGTGGAATGTTGCAAGGTGTATAAATCTGACTATTATTTTTCAGTCCATTTTCGTACACAGTTAGGATGGAAATATGGTTCATAGCATGGAGAATAACTGGGCAACAGGATGCCGATTAGACCAGAACGAGTATTTAGCTTGGAAGTTGTTAGACTATATCCAATTTCCCAATCTACATGCTTACGTTGCCATGTATTTTTGGGCCAATTAGAACTATGGTTACTGATGAATCAGAAATATAGTTTTCACGAATCTCTCTACGAATGGCATCTGTTTTATAATTTGGATCAATATCTCCATCTTGAACAGAACGATTAACAAATACTGGATCAAATTCATTAGAAAATTGCCGTTCAAAATTGTTGACGATAATAGCCATCTTGATGATGAAAAACTTAAAAATACTTTATGTTTAGGAATGGCAAAAATCATAGAACATTTTTTTCTCCTTGGCTTCTTTTAGGTATAAGATAATTACATTAATATATAGATTGATTGGTTGGTTTAATGTGTTGTAAGTATATGGTATTTTTAATATAATTTGCGAAATGCTATCTTACTGTACCATCAACAACCCATACAGTTCTACATTAATATAAAAAAATTTTCTTTTCCAATTTTTCCTTCTTCAAAATACCGATTCTCACCAATGCTTCTAAACGGGTTCTTGCTGTATTACGATGGATTTGGCAGTCTCGTACGACGAAATCAATTTTCGTATAAGGGTGTTTATACAGATTGTTAATTAGTTCATGGCTGTAAATCTGCGGTAAGTGATTGCGGATGAGCTGTTTGTGATTTTTGCATTAAAACTTTAATTCCATTGATTAAAGTAACTGTTCGTTTTGAGGTTTCCGTGATGCTGTTTAGCATAAATACTAGCTAAGCCTCCCAGTTTTGGCTATCACGGACAGACTGCAATAACTGATAATATTTTTGTTTTATTTCTATTTATATATCGGGAAAGATACAGAATTGGAGTATCCAGTAAATCTTGTTGAATCAGATATAGAATATTCAATATTCGTCCAGTCCGACCGTTGCCATCATAAAACGGGTGAATGCTTTCAAACTGATGATGAATCAGCGCCATTTTTACCAAGGGATCGTAATCAAGTTGTGCCGAGTCGTTGATAAATCTTTCTAAATCAGACATATATTTTTCAATATCAGTAGGATTTTGCGGTGGCATATAAACAATTTCTTTTTGTCGTTTGATTTACCAGCCCCGTTCCTTGTTGCTTTCTAAAAACCCGCATTGTTTCCTTCCAATGCAGCCTGAATTTTTTTAATTAGATTGAGTGTAATTAATTTATCGGAACGGACGGAGTCAAAGCCTAATGACATGGCTTGTGCGTAGTAGTGAACTTCTTTTGCAGCTACGGTAGTGAATTGGTGTGTATTAATATTGCTTTGATATAAATCATCCTGCGTGGTAATGATATTTTCAATCTCCGAGCTTTCTTTTTGCTTCCTGCAAGGGTAATGTCCCGAGTAGAATATTTTGATTTGGCATTGTATGTACCACGCCTTTTTAGCTCACCTAATGCCTGATGAGCAGCACTGCAAGCTTTCAATACCGCTTTACTTTCTATCTCGCCCAAGGCAAATAAATCTGGAATTTGATAGTTGTTCATTATGACTTCCTTTATACATAAAAAGGTGTGGTTTCTTGTGCACGTTTACATAACATGCACAATATTCAGAATATTTTTGTGCATATTAGTACAACGCACACAAATTTTCTATGTGCATGTTTCAGGTTCTAAAGCAGAAGACATAATATTTGGCTAAATCTCCCAGTTTTTAATTGTCCCAAATAACAAATTCTTGTCATTTCAGATAGAAAAGTGCGGTTATTTTTCGGGTGTTTTTAATGTTTGCTGCTGAAAGGTGGTTTAGCAAACCAAATGAGAACAACCAAGGAAATAACGTTATCGCAGAAACTAAAAAAAGATCTCGTTTGCACCAATAATAAAGCCTTGATCGGTGATTTGTCTGGCGAGATATGATGCCGTTTGTTCTTCACTTAAACCAAAAACTTGCCATAGTTTGGAAGAATTGTTGGGAAATCGGATTGTATGGATTAATGACTTCTGTGAGTTGCGTGTGATGCACGGCTTCGCGGTTATACCAAATAAAAAGTAGTAAGTGATGTGCCTATTGAGCCGGCAAGGGTTCGGAGGAAAATTAAATAAGCTCGACGCTGAAGCCATTTTTTTCAGGTGGTAAACCCAGAAAGCGTAATGGTTGTCAGTGGCATAAAGAAACAAGCAACGGCTAAGCCTTGCACAAATTGCGGTAATGCCACATCCATAAAGGTCATTTCTGGCTCAAAGGTCACGGCTCGCCAATAAAAAGGTGAGCGCATAAAACCATAAAACTGACGGTGATTAAAAATCCGCATATCAATTTTTATTGCCGAATTTCCCGATAATCGGTGCAAGTAGAATCGGCAATAATCCCCACTGGTGCAGCCGCAAGCCCCGCCCAAGTGGCTGTATAGTTATAAACCTGTTGGAGCAGAAGCGGGATAAGCACGACCGTCCCTGAATACACCAAGAAAGCAAGACTGGTCGAAACACAACCTACGGTGAAATTTCGGGATTTGAAATAAGGAAACATCCACAACTGGGATTATCGTCCGTGAGTTCCCAAATGATGAGGGCGATTAAACCTACCGCCGCGATAATGGTAAGTACCACAATTTCAGTGGAATTAAACCAATCTAGCTCACGACCTTGATCCAGCATCAATTGCAACGCACCTACACCAAGTGCTAACAAAAATCAGCCCAATAGTGTTAACTGGTTGATGAGAAATTCTACTTTCTCGGCCTTCTAAAAATTTTCCAACTGATTAAGACAACGGCAAGCCCAATCGGAACGTTGATAAAGAAAAATCCAACCCCAGTGAATATTATCGCTGATCCAACCGCCTAAAAATCGGGCCCACAAATCAGGGGCGACGACGATCGTCATTGACCAAAAAGGCCAATGCCATTCCGCGTTTTTTTCAGGCGGGTAGTTATTCAATAATAAGCTTTGAGAAAGGGGGATAATTGGGCCGGCTACCGCACCTTGAAGGACGCGAAAAACGATCAACATTTCCAAGCTATTTGCAATACCACAAAGCCAAGAGGCTAGCACGAATAATAGCGTTGCGATTAAAAAAATAACCGCACTTCACCAAAAACGTTTTTGCCAGCCAGCCCTGTAATCGGGAATCGAAATCGCATTTGCCACACCCGAACGAGGTGATCACCCACGTTCCTTGGCTCGATGACGCACCCAAATCACCCGCGATAGTTGGAATGGCTACATTGGCGATGGTGGAGTCTAGCACGAGCATAAAGGTGGCTAATGAAAGCACCAATGTAAGCATCGCTAGCGCACCGCCTTGTAGCGGTTTGAAATGAGATTGCGGCATAACGGAACCTAATAGCTATTATCGCGAATAATAGATTCGATCAAATTATTGACCGCACTTTCATCATATTGCAGCACATTTGTGGAATAAAGCGTTGTAGCAGGCGCTTGGTCACGCAAGGTTTCACCCTTAGCTATCAGTCACATTTACTTTCACAGTCGCAGAAAGACCGATGCGTAATGGATTTTCAGCAAGCTGTTGCGGATCTAATTGAATACGCACTGGCACACGTTGTACCACTTTGATCCAGTTACCGGTCGCATTTTGAGCGGGTAATAATGAGAATGCACTGCCCGTACCCATTTCAATTCCCGACCACTTTTTCCATTAAAGGTTTTATCTTTTGCCATAAAGGTCGAAATGAATTTTCAACTGGCTGACCAATGCGCATATGGGTTAATTGTGTTTCTTTGAAGTTGGCGTCTAACCACATTTGCTCGGTCGTGACCACTGCCATTAATGCGCCACCAACAGAAACCGCTTGTCCTACTTGAGCATTACGGCGAGCAACATAGCCTTTAATTGGACTGCGGATTTTCGTGCGTTCTAAATTCAACCAAGCTTGTTTCAAATTACTGACCGCACTTTTGAATTTGCGGCTGTTCACTTAAAGGCCCGTCTAACAATAGCGCTTGATTTGCACCAAGCTGATTTTGTGAGGTGGTTAAGTTCGCTTTTGCCAGTTCAACGGCCTCTTTAGCATGTTGGAACGATTCTTTATCGATTGCGCCATCTTTGACTAATTGAACACGACGATTCAAGTTTCCTTGTGCTTGAGCAAGGGTGATTTCATTCGCACGAACGGCTGATTTTAATTGTTTTACGGTGTAATTCAGTTGCGAAACTTGGCGAACCGCATTGGCTAAATTGCTTTTTAGCTTGCTCAAAACTTAATTTGGCGTTGGTATCATCCAGTTCTAATAACACGTCGCCTGCTTGTACGGGATCCATATTATCGACATTAATTTTTCGAAATATTCCCCGCTACCTGTGCTGATACCATCACCTGATTGCCGCTGACATAGGCATCTTCCGTTTCTTCAAAGCCTTTAATAAAGAGATACCAATAAGCCGCCGAACCGATTGCAAATCAGAAGAAGCAAAAGAATAAAAAAATGGAAAGCCCTTTTTTTACGTTGTTGAGATTTATTATTTGAAGAATTTTGTGTATCTGTTTGTTGATCGGACATAACGCGAGCCTTATTGGAAAAATGCTGAAGTTAAAAAGGCTTCAGTCTATAAAATATGAATGTTTGTTCATTATGAACGTGAATTAGAATTATTTCAAGAATGACCGCGCTTTAGCGTACAAAAGTGCGGTCAATTTTAATGATGTTTTTTTCAGTAAGCCATTTATGCCAAGCAAAAATTAAACTGGCCCAAATCGGCACATAAGTGAAGTAATCGGAAAGGGGAAACTTGTGTGTTAAGCCAAAAATATCGCAATTAAAAAAAGAGCAATGTAGGTTCGAGATAACTGAGCACGGCAAACACACTGACGGGAATTTGTTGACTTGATTTTTAAATTGGCAGACAAAACCAATTGCACTCACTAAACCTAACGCGGGCAATAAATACCAATATCGACTTTCACCGACCACAAAAGAAAATTTCTGCTCTTGAATGATCAAATAAATAAGACAAGGGACGGCAATTAAGCACACATCAAGCGTGATGCCTTGCAAAGCAGGGATCTTTCATGGCTTTACGGCCTAAATAATAATAGGGATAAACTAAGCACACCCAAAGGCTGCTCCATGAAAAGGTTTGATTGTGCCAAAGCTCATGTGCCACACCGCAAGCAGCGATGCACAAGGCAATAATTTGAATGGTGGAAAGGGTTTCTTTCAGCCAAATGCGTCCAAGTAATGCCATCACTAATGGGAATAAGAAGTACCCCATAGCAATGTTTACCCCTTCGCCATTAACGGGCGCCCACATAAATAACCAAAATTGGCTGCCGGCATCGAGCGTGCCGAGCAAAAACAACACCCAACGTTTTTTGTCTTTGCCTAAAGTTTCATTGACTAATTTTTGATAATGAACGACAACCCTACGGTCGGGAAGATAATCAAAAATAACCCGAAGACCATCATCACCATTCGCCAAGCAAACACATCTGTGCCGCTAAGTGGCTGTAGCCATAAACTGAATAAATACAGCAAGCCAAATAAAAAAATTGCGAGATTATGCCGAGAAAAAAATACCTTGAGCCATCTTCATTACTTTCCTTACGTTTGAATAACGTCATTATAAAAAAAGTCTGGTGTGGTAAATTTTCTCAATATAAAATGATTTGTGATTATTTTTTTCTCAAATTTTGGAGTTGTTTTTGCATTTATTTTCAAGGATTAAAAATGGAATTAGATAAATTAGATCGGGATATTTTTAAATATCCTCCAACAAGATGCGACCTTACCGTTAAAAGAGCTCGCGGAAAAAAAGTGCATAGCTCGGTAGCAACCTGTCAGCGTCGAATTCAATTACTGACAGAAAAAGGTGTTATTACCAAACAAGTGGCAGTGGTATCGCCAAAGGCAGTAGGCTAGAGGCATTAGTGTTTTTTTGTGATGGTGGAAATGGATAACCAACATTCTCGCTTTCAAGAGTTATTTGAACGAAAAAAATGCGCCAAGAAACCGATGTGGTGAGCTGTTATGAAATTTCCGGCGATTATGATTTTATGTTGCTTATTCACGCCGAAAGCATGGAAAGCTACCATTCATTTACCCGCCGCGTTCTAACAGGTGAATATCATGTTCGCACTTATAAGAGCTTGTTTGTAATGAATTTTACCAAAGCAGAGAGTGGGATTTTGTTGTAGTTTTTGAATAGAAACGTCAAAAATAGACAAAAAAAGTGCGGTTATTTTTGTGTTTATTTTTTTGCCTGGTTAGACCAGTTTGGCTGGCGTAGCCTTTATAAGGTTTATCAGGCAGAATGACCTGTTAGGCTACGTTTACTGTGTGTTTTATTAAGCGTGTTATTTAATCCTGTTAAAGTTTATACAAGGAATTTTATATTTTATGAATAAGATTTTTAAAGTAATTTGGAATCGTACTACACAATCGTTGGTAGTGACGTCTGAGTTAGCGAAAGGACAGGTGAAATCATCATCTGACACGCACGGGGAGAGCAAGTCCTCATTAGGCAAAGTTTTTTTAAATTATCGGCATTGTCTTTACTGCTTTTTAGATGTCACAAGTACTGCATATGCAGCAATTCCTGAGGGTACTACCTATGGTCGTCCTCAAGCAATTGCAATTGGTGGCGGAAGTTTGACGGATGCCCTGGTTCTATTGTTGTGGGTGCAGCATCAAGAGCAACAGGTGGAGTAAAGGGTATTGCAATTGGTCATACTGTTGTGGCTAATGGGCAAGATGCTCTTGCGGTTGGTACAAATTCTCAGGCAATAACTCAGGGGTCTGCTTTTGGTCGTTTAGCGAATGCGGGTAATAGCGCTACGGCATTGGGTAATCAAGCAACAGCAAGTGGTGCAAAAATCACTTGCAGCGGGTAACCAAGCGACAGCAAGTGGTGAAAGTTCAGTTGCTGCGGGTGATGGTGCGCAAGCAACTGGTCAATTTTCTCAAGCTGTTGGTCGTTATGCTAAGTCTTCTGGTAGTAGTGCTTTTAGCTATGGGCGTATCAGCTAATGCTTCTGGTAGTAATGCTTTTTAGCTATGGGCACATCAACTCATGTCTCTGGTAATGATGCATTAGCGATGGGGGTATCAACTACTGCGTCTGGTAATGAAGCGCTAGCTATGGGTAAAGGAGCTAATGCTTCAGGGTGGTGCAGCGTTAGCTATGGGGGTATCTGCTTGTGCGACAAATACAAGTTCGCTTGCTTTAGGTCCAGGTGCTAAAGCTCAAGGTATTGGCACTGTTGCTCTCGGTGCAGGAGCTGTAACGAGTACAGATACAGGAGCGATGGCTCTTGGCGGAAATGCTTCGAGGGATTTATTCTGTAGCGGTAGTGAGTGGTTCTCAAACTAAAGGTAACTATGCCATTTCAATGGGCTATAACGCGATTAGTGAAGATAGCGGTATTGCTCAAGGTTTAAATGCGAATGCGGCTAACAATGCAATTTCCTTAGGTCGAGACTCTAAAAGCACTAGCGAAGAGTGGTGTCGCATTGGGTGGAAGCGCTACGGCAACAAATGCGCAAGATGTTGCTTTAGGGGCAGGATCTGTCACAGAAAAATAGACATGCATTACCTTCCGTAACCGCAGGTGGTGTCGAAGTTGGTAATAATGGTGCTGGAAAAGGGTATGGTGTTGTCGCCGTAGGTAGTAGCAGTAACCAACGTCAAAATTCATTATGTTTCTGCAGGTGCAATTAGTGCGACTTCAACGGATGCGATTAACGGTTCACAACTTTATAAAGTGATTGGTGTGCTAGATTCAACAGCAAGCACAGCAACAGTAGCAAAAAAACGACGGCAGATAATGCGAAAACTGTCGCTGATAGCGCGAAGACAACGGCAACAGCTGCACAAACTGCAGCAAATAATGCGCAAGCTACAGCAACAACAGCAAAAACAGCTGCAGACATCGCGAAAACTGCCGCAGATACAGCTCAAGCTACAGCAACTACGGCAAAAAAACTACGGCAGACAATGCGAAAACTGCCGCGAACACAGCCAACACAACGGCTAACAAAGCGAATACAACTGCGAACTTAGCCAATACAACAGCTAATACCGCAAATACAACTGCGAATACAGCTAACACAACAGCTAACGCAGCCAATACAACTGCGAATACAGCTAACACAACAGCTAATGCAGCCAATACAACTGCGAATACAGCTAACACAACGGCTAACGCAGCCAATACAACTGCGAATACAGCTAACACAACAGCTAATGCAGCGAATACAACCGCGAACACGGCCAACACAACTGCAAATGCAGCGTTAAACGCAGTAAATCAATCATTAAATACCACTAATTATTTCCACGTAAATAACGGTTCTAATGCTGCCGGTTCAACCGATGCATTAACATCTAACAGTGATAAAGTTGGTTTAGCAGGTGGTGCACAAGGCTTAAATTCTATTGCAGCTGGTGTAGAAGCTACCACCACCACAGCCGCGGCTGGTCTCGATTGTTATGGGATATAAGTCTTCAGCTGCATCTGAAGATGCAATCGTGATTGGTTCAGGTAGCAGTGTTTCAACAGATTCAGCAGAATGCAACTGTTATTGGTAAAAAAACTCAAGTGTACAAACCAACTCTACAAATGCAACCGTGTTAGGGTTCTAACTCTGTGGCAGAAGCAAACTCAGTGAATGCGACTGTAGTGGGACAATTCTCTGCGGCTGGTAAGGACTCTGTTAATGCAACCGTTGTAGGTTCAAGAAGCTATGTTCGTCCGAATACAAAATGATGGTACAGCATTAGGTCATTACGCTGGTGTGGATAACAGCACAACAAATGGTACATCGGTTGGTGCTCGCACTTGGGTTGGCGAAAATGTGAATAATGGTACAGCTTTAGGGGTATATAACCTCGTTGGCAATAATACTCAAAATACCATTGCTGTAGGTGTGGCGAATAACGTAGCAGACGGCACACAAAAATAATACGGTGATTGGTCACGGTAATACTATTGCATCAAAATGGTACAACCGTATTGGGTAATAACCTAAATATCTCTGCAGGTTTAGATGAGGCGGTGGTATTAGGTAATCATTCAACTACGACTGGTTCTCATGCTATTGCAAATGTAACTGAAGCAACAGTGGGGAATTTAACCTATAGTGGCTTCAAAGGAACGGTTGCAGGAGCAGGTAGTTTCGTAAGCGTCGGTGCGGTAGGTGATGAGCGTAAATTGATCAATGTTGCAGCAGGTAATATTTCAGCGACTTCAACAGAGGCGATCAATGGCTCACAACTTTATGCAGTAACCTCTCAATTAGATAAAACAAACGAAACAGCAAAAACAGCAGCTTCAAGCGCAAGCAGTGCTGCATCTTTAGCTTCTGCTGCAGCATCAACAGCAACATCAGCTGCAGAAGTGGTTAATAGCAACTTAAGTAAAATTGCAAGTGCAGCTTCGGCAGCAGCAAGTGCAGCAACTGCAGCAAGCACATCAGCATCAGCAGCAGGCTCATCTGCAACAGCGG
>BNJT01001867.1_pt1 | contig 79281 bp, 116 predicted proteins | sample 8540491 | NCBI WGS metagenome assembly BNJT01 (sample SAMD00202455, study PRJDB9452) | human saliva metagenome | host: Homo sapiens | reverse complement strand
GACTGATAGGAATAGTGGTAGGTTAGCATCCTTACCGTCAATCTTGTATCGACTAGCACGAATTTCAAGGAAAGGCTCAATGTATGGAATGACATAAGGAGCGATATTTACATAGTCCTTTTTGCCACCTTTTACGAGTAACCTCAACAGATAGTGTCTGCAGGTTAAGGTCTTTCAAGTCTGTATTGACTGCCTCACTTAAACGGATACCAGTACCAATAATTAAGGCGATAATTGCTACGTCACGTTCTCTATCTCGATAGTAGGTAGATAAGGCACGATTGCTCAAATTAGCTTTTTTTAACGTAACCGTCAGCAGAAGTATCATCCATAATGAATTGTAGGAATTGCTTTGCTAAGTCACCGAGGAAGAGTTTAGGAGCAATCTTATTAGCCTTTGCCGATAGTGTTTCCTTTTTCTTTGTCCGTATCTCTAGCTTTTTCATCACGTTACGATAGAAATAAGGCTCACCATTTTCATTTTCAGTCTGCTCAGTGAGATATTTAAACAAACCAGACAACGCTCGGTACGTCCTATGGATCGTAACCTCGGATACACTCTTATTAGTCGGTTTATTTGTGTTTAAAAGGTTACGTTCGCGTAGAAAAATGAAAAAGCACTCAGCATCAGCCTTAGAGAGATTTTCAAGAGCAGATAATGGAATATCCTTAATATCCTTTACTGGAACAATATCAGCATCTATCAGCCAAGTAAAAAAATCGACGATATTCATTGAGATATTCATAGAGAGTACGCTTGCTACGGCCAGCAATCATTTTCGTCCGATACCATTCTTTAATGTATGCTGGGAGTAGGTCAAGTTGTTTCTCAATATTTGATTGCAAGGTAAAATCATCAGCCATGTTATTTTTATCCTTTTCTAGTGTTAGTAGTACTATTGTACCATATTTTTCTTTTAGTAATAAAATTATACTTTTTCTACTAAAAGATAGTGCGTTAAAAAATACCCCTTTCCAATATGGTCAAGGGTTAGTATTTTTTTAGTGTTTGTTATTCTTTAGGTATTCTACCTATATACCTCGATATTTTGTATCAGTACAAACTGAATACGTGGCTTTATCTAAAAACTTGTTTTTGCTATCAGTACATAAAGAACAGTTCCAAAACCTCGAACATATTAGAGATATGAATCTAGTTTTGTTGCCAGTACAAATAGAACAGTCCCAAAACTTACAGTGAAAGTTCTAGAGATAAAGCAGGGTTTTGTTACCAGTACAAATAGAACAGTTCCAAAACCATTATTTGACCTCTTTGATGTTATTGGCAGTTTTGCTACCAGTACAAATAGAACAGTTCCAAAACCTCGTAGGTTTATATTGGTTGTACTGCATTCATAGCCTGTCTGCTTGACGATAGTGCCTTTCGATTAGCTATGAATGATTTTTGCATTTAAGCAACAGTCCACAAATCGACTTTAGTACATTATACCAGATTGAGAGTGAAAAAACCAGTATAGTGACTATGATACCAGTAATCACTCACTCATTCAATCATTGTTTTTCTTTGGTAATTTCTGAGTATGATACCCCTACATAAGATGCTTTTTGCTTCAGCAACTCTATAAACTCATAAGGTGCATTGAACATGATTTCAGCACCTCTTTGTTTACGAGTGTCCGTCCACTTCATTTCTTCTGGATTGTAGTCTTTACGCTTTTGTAGTGCCTTGAAATCTTCTTTGATAACAACGATTTCATCACAATTTAAGACAATAGCTTTTGCTATATTATGGAAACGGTCTTTTCTGGATTTCTTGATTTTATGCCAGAGAGTGCGTTTGCGAGCGAGCAAGGAATTGTAGTTTTTTGTCCTTACCCAAGTTCTCTTTCCCTCTTTAACCGTACCGTCCACGTTATAGTTATCTGGGTTAGACTGCCTACGGCTTTCCTCTAGTTTTCTATCGTAATAGGATAGCTTCTCAGAGTATCCAAAGTCATTAGCAATATCAAAGAAAACTTCTTCCTCAGTATCTACATTCAAGGTTTTTATCGCTAGTTTATTGACATCCACGCTTACTACTACTTTCCCTTGCTTAACTGGACTTTCTGGCATACCGTAAGGCACTTCACTAAAGACAATCAGAACAGAATAGAGCCACTTGTTATGACGATCCAGAGTTCTCTTGACACCATACCAAGCAATTTTCTGTCTTTCCAAGGCATAGGTAAAGCGAATTTCATCCGAACCTTTAAAGATATAAGGAAATATAATGTAGTTTCCTCTTTTTCCAAATCGTACACCGTCTGGAGTAATGTTGTTGTTGCATTTACGATACCACAATGTATTAAAATCAACATAACGTGGCACTTTTAAAGTATTGTCAGAGTCAGATTGTTTTCTACGCTTCAAGTAACCTTGTTTAGTTGCTTGCGCCATATTTTCAAAGCTAGACCAGTTTATGATACCCTCCGTTGCGTAACGTTCATACATCACACTAGCTTGACCGAGATTTTTATAATCTACAAACTTGCCATTGCCTAGACCGTAGCTATCGTTTAACTCAATCCAACCTTTTTTGACTTCCTCACTGAGTTCTTTGTAGGCTTCTTTAAGTAACTTCTTCTTATCTTTATCCTTGGTATCTTTGATTGTATCTTGTAGAGTGTTTAACTCCTGCATCTGGCCAGCTAGTTCTTTATATCTGTCGGAATTGACGCGTCGGTTCTCTTGCATATTAAAGTAGTTTACCAAGGCTCTTTTTAACTTGTAGCCATGTTTGAACTTCTTTTCAAGGTATTCATCATAACCTCTAGTATCCAATCTCAATTCAATCGTATACATATATCAGCCTCTACCACTTCTTGATTGTTGTGATAACTTCGCCAGTCAAATCGTCAATCAGTTCAGCATTCTCACTGATTGAAATTTCCATTTTCTTCATAGCGTTAGAAATCCAACTATCAAGTTGGACGCTATCAAATCCAATCTCACTAGCAAATTCACTTAGTTTTGCTATCTTGCGCTTTTAGCGAGCTTATTGAAAAACTCACTAAGTTGGTTTACATCCGAGGTAATCGGTGAATACGCGAACATGATAGGCATTGTAATGAAATTGCTTGCGATATTGTAAGTCAAAGTTCCAAGATATCGACTAGCACCTTCACGAAAACACTAAGCTAGGTTTGAACACCTTTTTAGGTTTCTTCTTTAACAAACGTAGTTCACAATACTTCTCATTTAGATAAAAGTTCTGCCGATTGCGGCATTGGAAACAGTAACAAACGGTAGTAATTTGTCATGATTTCATCTACATTTTTTAAACCATTATCGTTTAATTTACGTCTGATCGTGCGCTCAGCTAAAGATAAAGTAGATTGCATCCCAAGTTCTGAAACGATAACGTGCAAGCCATACCCTAAAATCATGTACTCTAGGATATTCTTAATTTCCTTTTTTTATCTTCTCCAGAAACTTCATACTGTTTCATCTGCAGGTAATCTGTTAAGTAGTCTGGTTCAAGTAAGTTTTTGACTTGCCAGACTATCATCATGTAGCAACATTTCTTGTACCATTGTAATCTCCATTTTTTCAGTAATTTATATATACTGAAATACTTAAATTTAATTATTTTTATATTCTTAAACTTATTGTATAACATTCTTTACGAAAATACAACTAATATAGAATATATTTCTGAACTTTTTAAAGAAAGTTTATAAAAAAAGCGATAAAAACAGTCTTTAAAGTACAGTTAGAGATAACTTTTTTTGGGGTAGTTACCTCTCAATAACAATCCAATTTTGTCTTAGATTGCTATTGAGAAGCATCTAATCATTAAGATTAGATACCTCTATGTAAGATTTAGAACAATTCTAGTTGCTCACAAACCGTGATAGTAGTTTCAGAGTTGAACACTACTTCTGTCGGTTCGTCAGCTTGACCTAGTAAAAGTTCTGCATCTGCAAGGAATTGTAGAGCGAGTTTCAACTTATCAGAGTTATCTTCTTCACGTTCTGGACGCTCAGAATCTTCCTCAGAAGGAACTTCAACAGTTTCATTTTGAGGTTCTAATAGTTGAATTTCTTCTACATCATCTTGGCTAACTTCAAGATATTTGTCCAGTACATTTACTGACTTATCTTCAGAGCCATGTTGTTTTGAAAATTCTTCAAGAGCCTTTTCAATTTCCTCTACTGATGCGTCGTTATTTAGCAAAGGTAACAAGACTTCGTACTTAGCTTTCACATAAGCTAGGCGCTCTTCGTCTGCAAATACGCTATCTGCAATCCCTTTATCAACAATAAGTTGCTGATTTTTAACGAGTTGCTCTAAGCGAATTTTTACTTTTTCAAGGCTATCAATAACATTATTGATACGTTGAATAGTACCGACTGGAGAGGTAAAGTCAAGTTCCACAGTATACATATTCTTACCAACTACTTTCAAATCTAGCGCTTGACCTTGAAGGTATGGAGCATCTAACGTGCGTGCTTTGAGTTCAAAGCCACGATATTTTGCTAAAGTCACGAATTTAGTAGTTTCAGATACGTTGAATTGCATAGTATATGCAAGTTGATTACCTGCTTTAAAGGTTGATTCGGTTGTGTATCCGTCTGTAAATTCCATAACAAATGGATTTTTTACAATCTTCTCTTCACCGACAGTCACCTCTTCTTTCTTCGTAGCATTAGCTTGCTCGATATCAAGATCAATCTTAGAAAGTTGACGGTTAGTAGCTTCGATACGCTCTTTCGCTGATTTAACACTCTTTTGTGAGAGTTCAAAGTCACGCTTCCATGCAACTTTACGCTTGCTCAACAAGTCCAATTCATTTTCTAACTCAATACGCATTTTCAAGAAAGGATTTCCAGTTGCGATAGCTTTGAAATCAGAGGCAGTCATAGCCTGCTCGTCAATATCACTTGCTGAACGCACTGGAGTGTTACTTGTCATAATCTGACTAATGTAACGTAGCTTAGTTTCTTGAATTTGCCACAAGTAGTTATCAAATGAACCAGTTGTGATATAGTAGTAAATTTGTACGCGATTATACAAATTTCCTTGTCGCACGATACGTCCGTTACGTTGGATAATATCAGACGGTTTCCACGGCACGTCGATGTGATGTACTGCTTTCATACGTCGCTGAACATTCAATCCAGTACCACCTTTTTCAGTTGAAGCAAGTAGGATACGTACTTCACCAGCATTCATTTTGCGTTGTAGCTGCAACTTAGCATCTTTATTCTTCGCATCATGGATAAAGGCAATTTCTTCTTCTGGTACACCACGTTCAACAAGGAGATTTTTCAATTCAGAGTAAATCGAAAATCCGTCAGTTGAGGGAGTACCAATATCAGAGAAAATCATCTGAGTACCACGATTGATAGTTTCACGTTGATAGATTTTAAAGACATTATCGACTACTTGCATAATCTTATTGTTATCTGCTAACGAGTAGCTTTCATCCAACAAGCGCATATCAGTAGCCAATTTGCGTGCTTCAGAGGTAATCTTTAGCATGTTATCATCAGCTGGATCAACACTTCCAGTCTTGATTTTATCAGTACGTTCGACCAATTCATCAAGTTTATCAGTTTGTGTATCAGTCATATCAGACTTAACTGCAATCCTTTCGACATCTGGCACAGGTAAGTCTAAATCTTCGGTCATTTGAATATCAGTGGTACGCTTGTAGAGTTTCATCAACTCAGGTAAGTTTGTAAACTTCGTGAAACGTTTACGAGCGATAAACTTATCACCTGTCGTGTTAATTTCAAGGTTATTCTCGATAACTCCGAAAGCACCAACCCAAGCGTCAAAGTTATCCATGCCATACTCACTAAGGATGTCTGGTTGGATATAGTTCATCATTACATACATTTCACTGATTGAGTTAGAAACGGGCGTACCAGTTGCAAAGACAATATTAGTACCATTATGCTCTTCTTGTAGGCTACGGATTTTCATTTCCATGTCCATGTTTTTCTGAGCGGTTGTGTTACCAATACCAGCGACATTTCCGAGATTTGTGACTGGACGGACATTCTTATAGCGATGAGCTTCATCTACAAATAAGAAGTCAATACCAAGTTGCTCGAATTCTACAAAACTATCTGCTTTAGAAAGTTTTCCTTCATCCAATTTTTCAATCTGTTTTTCTAAACGTGCTTCCATACGAACAGTTTGCTTAAAGGTAACACGGTCTTTTTCACTTTCAGCATAAGCCATGATGCTACGAACTTCATCAAGTCTATCTTGATAAAAAGCAAGTTGACGCTCTTCAGATACCTTGATTTTCTCAAACTGGCTATGGCCAATCACGATTGCATCGTAGTTGTTAGAGGCGATACGTGAAATGAATAGCTTACGTCTTGATTTTTCAAAGTCCCTTTCGCTTGTGACAAAGACTTTCTTAGTTGGATAAAAGCGCAGAATTTCTTGTCCGAATTGGGCGGTCAAACTAGACGGAACAACATACAAAGGCTTGTTGATTAGTCCAAGTTCTTTCAACTTAAACCCAGCACTTACCATTGTTAGCGTCTTACCAGTTCCTACCTCGTGGGCAAGGAGCGCACGTTTATCTTCCAGAATGCGTTGAACCGCATTTAATTGGTGAGGGCGCAGTTCGTATCCTTGAGCTAGTCCTTCGATATGTAAATGACTACCGTCATATTTTTTATTGACGATACGATTGAAACGTTTGTTAAACGTAGCTTCAACCAATTCTTTTACATCTTCGTTGTTTTCAACAAAATCAAGGAACAATTTCTGCATCTTACGCTCAACTTCTCGTAGTTCAGCAGTTGCTACTTCATTTACAACCTTTTTTTCTCTTTACCGTCTTCAATGACAGTTTTTTCGATAGTTGGTTGGTTAGAGCCTAGCAAACGCTCAAAGATCGCATGACCTTTACTGTATGCACCAGCACCATCAGCACGTAGTCCCATACGGATATTCTCAGCCGAGTATTCTACTTCCCTAACAAAGTCATGAGTTAGTCCTCGACCAATCTTACTTGTCACTACTGCTTTCTTTGCATAGTGCGAATCAAGAGAAACTTCATAACCGTCTAGGATTTGATAAGCAAACTTACCAAGTACACAGTTTGGAATCCACATAGAGCCAATATTAAATTCCATATCAACCATTGTGACTGGTTCTGGCACTACTTCATTGATTAGTGATAGGTAGTATTCCCAATCAGCTTTAGTATCACCCTTATCGACTAGCAGTTCTAGCAACTCTTTCTTAGTTACTACATCGCCAGAGAGCAGGTCTGTTTTAAGTTCCCACTCAAAAAAATACCTTCTTTAGAGTATTTCTGGATATTAGGTGCTACCTCGTTGAAAATCTCAGCGAGTAATACCTCTTTATTTTCTGCTGGATAGAGGGTAAGCATGAAATCTAAATCAACCCCTCGACCTTCTGAAAGACTGATAGATAAGGCTTTTTCAGCACTATCTACTTGCTCTAGTGATTTTTTAGGACGGATAGTTGGCTCAAAGAATGCTTTAGCTTTCTCAAAAACAACTTTTGAACTGTCATTATCATCTAGTGCTTCTTCTTCCAGACTGGCGATTAAAGGGAAACGGTCATCACGTTCAAACAAGCGAGCGTTGACTGGAGTATTGATATACCCATATTCTTTCACGAACATATCATATGTTTCGTTAAGTTCAGTCAGCAAAGATTGAAACTCGTCAATATCGTAATCGTCAGTTGATTGGATATCAATAACAGACTGGTAAGCCTCTTTAATAGCAATCATACCTTTAACACGCGCCACTTCTTTATCTTCTAAAGGCTTCTCATAGAAATAGACACCTTTATAAAAGACCTTTGTTAGCGCCACGTACTGACGGTTGAGGACTGATATAAGTGCTTGTTACGACACTTTTATCCTCTTTTCTGAGTGCTTCAAAATCTTCAATCACTGCTGCACCATGTTTCTTATCCCATGATACAAATTTTCCATTCGCATCTTGATAGAATGTAATCTCAGCACCTTTTGACAAAACACGTGTTTCGTGTCCATTATGATACACTACTTTGCCATCTTCAAATCCGTACTCGTAAGGACGGACATTAGATTGTGATTGAACTTTAGACAAGATCGTGACATCAGCTACGCTATACCCTGCAAATGTAGGAGCATAGATAGATGATAGTCCCTCTTTAATATCCAAGAACAAGTCAGAATCTTTCCAAGGCTTAACAGATAGTGTTGCACCGTTAAAATAACGGATTTCATAGTCACCCAATACTTGATTGTTTTCAAAGTAAGGGTTAATAAAGACACGTCCCTCTTTGTCAAGGTCAGAGCGAATTGCATCTTCAAAGAAGATTTCATTGCTACTCTTTGTCTTTAGTCTATCCTTTTCAAAGAATAGGATATCAGACGATACCGTAGTTCCCGCCAACTCTTTGAAAGCAGAACTAGGTAAGCGTACACCACCGAGGAATGCTACCTCGTCTTTGATTTCTTTTAGAATTGAGTTAGAACGTTTATTAGCAGTACCCATAGAGGTTACAAAACCAATCACACCGTTTTCGTGGAGCAAATCGACTGACTTTCTTAAGAAATAGTCATGGATAACATAAGGCTTATCATAGTTTGTATCAGAAATACGAAACTCAGAAAAAGGTACATTAGTCATGATTAAGTCAAAAGGTTTACCGTCAAATTCGACTGTTTCAAATCCTTGGATAAGGATAGTTGCTTTTTGGAAAGAGTTGTTTAGCGATTAGTCCGCTAATTGTGTCTAATTCAATTCCTACAAGAGTAGAATTTTTCTTGAATTTCTTTAGGCATTGTACCAAAGAAGATACCAGTTGCCATAGATGGATCAAGAATGTTTCCACCTTTGAAACCATTCTTGATAAGATAGTCCCACATCTGCTCGACAATACGAGTATCAGTGTAGTAAGCAGTCAAAGAACTTCTTTGCATAGATTGGTATTCTGTTGGAGTTACGAGGTTTTCTAAGCGCGTGCGCTCTTCCTCAAACTTACCTGTGTATCTATCAAAGAACACGTTAGCAAGTCCACCCCATCCGACATACTTCGCTAAAAATTTCTTGTTGCTCTGCAGTTGCTTGTTGTTGAGTTTTTTTCTAACTCTTTTACTAGCGCTACTGCTTCTACATTAGCCCGTACCTTTTCGGCATCGGTTTTTGGAAAATTAAATCCCTTAAAGTTAAAATTTTTCATTGTTTCCTTATAAAATAAAAAGGCCATGAAATATATATCATGACCTTTTCCCTTTCTTCCTTGTAATTTAGACTGCTATCTTATGCTTTTTTTAGCAAATGAAAGTAATTTCTTAGATGCTTCCCAAGCATCAGCATCAGCGTCTCTATTTCTCATTCCTCTTAATTGAACAATCTTTCCATTACTTATTTCTAAGGTATAGAGTGGATTGTCCACTTTTTCTTTTTGACGGACAAAAAACAATAACAGTTTCACCACTAGCAACACGGTCAGCATAAGTACCGACACAATGGCTTAAGATTTTACCTTCTTCTTTTAACTCTTGCAATTCTTTAGGTAGGACAAAGGTATAATTACCGATAGTCTGTTCCAATCCCAAGAGTTTCTGAAGTCTTTTGTGGTATCCTTGTCTCTTGATCTCGTCCTTCATGTTATTGTAATTAGTAATTGCTAATTTATGAGCCTCGTTGAAATTTTTTGGCATAATTCTGAAGTCACCTTCAAAAGCTATACCAAGTTTTTCAAGCATGTTTCGGTAGTCCCTATAGTCATACGCTTTCACTGAGTTTTTTTGATAACCCAATTTTGAAAGCGAATAGGTTTTTATCCCCTTTGGAATATATTGTAAGTCTCCTGCGGTTCTGAAATATTTGTTGAACCCAGGTAATACCTTTCCACCTAATGCTTTTTTTCTAGCTCTTTTTCTAATCTTATAGTCCTCAAAACCTTCGTCTGAATTTTTTTGAAAAACATTTTTTTATGTGTTCGTAAAAACTTAAACGTCAGCTTCCCCATGTGAGCATGACAATGAGTATAACTGTAACCATACCCATATGTTATCCCACCAATCAAATCTTTGTGAATACCACGCGCATTTATTTTCTGCGCATATTCAATGATAGCTCGATATTTATAGATATGAGGCATCATCGTTGGTAAACAAAAAAATATTTTGATAAGGAAATAGATTCTTTGATTTTAGTAAAGTCTAAGTATTTTAGCGCATCATTCTTTTTGAAACGCTTGAACACATCCTCTAAAGATTGTAGTAGCCAATAGTCTGAGTAAGCTCCTCTAAAAATACCAAGCATCTTTAGTCCAGGCACATATTCTGTACCGTAATAGTGAACACTTAATCTGATATGTTCTTTCTCAGTGAACTTTTCAAAGTTATAGAGAGTGACAGAGAAATTCTCTTGTCCGTTTTCAAAGTATTGTTGAATACGGTACATTTGAAACTCAACTCTAGTCTTTGAAACTCCAATCCATAGAAAGTGATCTTGAGTATCCCAGAAATCTAGTCTGCTATTCTTAGTAAGGCGCTTACGGATAATCTCAGCACCTTTTTGAGAGCGTTCAGAACTAACAATCTTGTCAGTTTTGTTTTCCCATACGTAGATAGGAAACTTCTTAAAGCACTCAGCAAAAGAAAGACTTAGGCGGTCTTAGAGCGCATTGAATATGTTTGTTATTAGCTTTGGTGAAATCAATCATTCTACTTCACCTCCAAACAAATCAAATGTCACTTGCCCACCTTTTTTTCAATTCTGAGATTTTCGTCTTCTTCAACTACTTCCAGCACCTCTTCGACTTTTTGGAACTGAAGCTAATTTTTCTACGTAGCAAATCACTAGCAGTCAAATTGGCTACAGGTTTTGGTTTCTCAACTTCAATATGTTCTAATTTGAAGTATTCAACCACCCACTCAAAGACTTTCGTGTGATGCAATGTCGCACCATACACGCCATTTACCTTATGTTCCATTGACTGATATTGCTTAAAAGCAAGATCGTATGCGTGTTGATACGCTCCACCAATCGAGCGACCTTCTTTTAAAATACCAGCCACTAAATCGATGTCATAAGGCAACTCGTCACAAAGTAAATTGTGAATCAAGTCAAGGTCTGGTGAGTGTGGCTCACTCAGTTCTTCCAAAAAGTTTAGCTTCAGCTAAAGTAAGCATAAACTCATTAACTACTACTGCTTTTTCAACTACATTAACATTTTCCATTTTTCTTCCTCCATACAGTAGCTTATGCTACTGCTTTCTTAATATAAAAAAGACTATGCGCGTGAGTTCTCAGTTACATAGTCTTTACTTCCTTTAATGATATTTTTTAAAATTTATGGGCTTGTACTTTATGAGTAAGCGCCTCTTTACTTAGCAAGAAATCATCTAGTCCTTTTCCAACTTCCCAAGTAAAGACAAAGACCTCTTTGTTTTTATCTTGTTGTCGGATATATTGGATAATCTGTTTAAGATTACCAAAGACTGCATCATTATCTTTAAAGTCACTATCAAGTGCAAGATATACTCTTGCAAATGTAGTTTTTGACTTCAAATGATATGCGACTTGCTTCCAAGAATTGACACCAGCCATTGCAATCACCAATGTTGAGCCTAACTTCTCTAATCGAGAGTTTGGAACTTGCGTAGCGATAATATCGCCCTTTAACAATCCCTCAGTTACAATGACACTTTGACAAAGTTCAACAAGGTTTACTAAACCGTTCCCATTTTCGTCAAATCTAGCTTGCGCTAGAACAAGGTCTGGAAAAAGCATAGTGCGGAACATTTTTTTAGCACGCATGACCCATACTCTTTTAGACGAGGGTAGATAACCAGACATACTTAGCTGATGTTTTTATCTTAAAAGATAAGCCATTCGGAAACGTTAGTTGTTTCTTTGGCGTAGTAGCTTCAGAATACACATCATAGTCTGGATACATGTAGATAGTGTAATGGTATTGACCGTCTACATATTTAATGACAACCCTAGCTTTATCTTTCCAGATATCATTGACTTCAGCACTATATTTCATAGAAGCCTCGTCAACTCTAATCTGGCCACCAATAATTTGACCGAACTCATTTCTGTTTGGAATGAAAATTCCACGGTGAGTTGGCGTGAATACAGGCGTTTGGTTTTTTTGTATCGTACCAGAACCCAGCAACACCTTTCCAAGCGTCACGAGGTAAACCGTTTTGCTCAAACAAATCTTCCCAGACAGTTTTACCGACGGTCTTATCGCCAACTGTTTCTTTGGTCTTGATTTGTTTTCTCAAGGTTTCTTCTGTAAAAGATGCATAACCTCTTAGATAGGTCTGATCTAAACTAAAACCTCTTTGCATCATCAGATGCGTTAAATGCTCGTTATCTAAACCGAATAGCTCAATAACAAGCGAATACACCTTATGTAATACATTAGCAGGCGCTTGCTCTAGTTGTGGAATTTCCACAATTTCAACGTCCTTAACGCTTGAACCGTCAATGACATACTCAGTAGCGCCAGCAACACTAGGCTTGTCCTCGTCTAATTGACGACAACAATAAGCCTTTTTAAAATCCGATGCCAGAAAGCACCAGTCAGGCTTTTGGCAGATAGGACAAGGATTTGCTCTATCTACACGCAGAAACGTTTGTTTCCCAATTTTAAAAGTTTTCATTTTATTTCCTCCGAACCCTTTTGGGCTTTCTTAACTTTCTATTTTTTTCCATGAGATAATGTATTCTCGACACCTATCAATTCAACATTACCTAGAGCTACCATAGGCTTGACCATCATCCACACGGACAAAAGCCTCACCTACCCCTACACTGTTGTCTTTTAAACACGAAAAAAAGAGCCTACAACTCAATACACCTATTTCACTCCGTCCCTATCCAGTAAGTCCTAGAGTTACCCTCTATATCCTAAAAACATAGAACATAGAGAAAATAAGTGGTTAAATCTTCTGCTCTTTACAATTCTTTCAATATCTAAAATCACAACTCTTGCGACACTCACCACTAAAACACCAAGCAAGGATTGGTTTTGTATCAAAACAAGTTTTAGCTGAAAACAAGTAATCTGCTTTGAAATCAATTCAAAGGCTATGCAGTTACAAGAATGTTTTATCCAGACACCTGTCCAGACAGACATATCATAGCGATAGTCTTGAAAATGTAAAATATTTTTACCGTTTTAGTATATCACATTTAATAGTGTTTAGCAAACACATTTATAGATTTTCCTGTCCTATTCTTTCCATAAATCCATAGCATTTTTTTGAAATCTGGGGAGATTTCTACATCTTTTGGAATGAGTTCATATGTATCGCCATAATTGCCGTCATGGATTTCCCTTGCGTCCGCTACGTCCCTTACACCAGCCAATGCCCACTCGTTCAAGATTTTTTTCAATATAACTTGGTGACTTCGCTTCATTCTGAGTATATAAGTGGTAGGCGTAATCAAGCAGTTTTTCTCTTTCGCTATCTGGAAACTCTTGAATAACTGTCAATATATCGTTACGCATCTTAGGTACGATTTTAGGGAAATTATTAGAAAAGAAATCCGAATATCGTTGTTTCTCAATCTGGACTATCGGTTCTACTTTATTCTTTTCGCCAATCAACATTTTTTTCTAAGTATGATGCCCTTGCGATCAATGCGCCTGCTTCATTCCTTGTATGTCGTTGTCCGTTTTTTAAACTTTTCAGAAGTTCTAAATGTTCCTCATCTGTAATGTTTAACTTCGATAGTTTGACATACAACTCTTTCATGTATATAACTTGCTTTTTCAGTTGGAGGGAGTTCTACTTTATCCACCAACCATACTAAACTTACATGCGTTACCGACCTACCAGATTTTATATAATTGACCTGAACATCTAGATTTGTGTCTGTATTTATATCTTCTATCGCTGGCGCTAGATATTTATATCTAATGACTTTAAATTGACTTGCATAATCACTTGTTGCTTTAAATATTCGAGCTAAATCCTCTACACTCAATACTAATTCGCGCTGTCCGTAACTTGAGGGCTATCAGTAAGTGTTCATAAAGTATTTGCCCTACTGCTCTTAGTTTTGCAAATTTTTTTCTAAATTATAGATAACAGGGTTTTTGTTCTTTGGAACGTAATAATTTTACAATGTCACTTTCTTCATCATCATTCATACTGGTATTAAAATAAGCAGTGTATTTACCTTTTTTTCATATCTTATCTTACTAAATATCTGAATTGTTTCTCCAACTAATTGTGTTCCAGATACAGTTTCATCATCCACTAGATTTATATAGGGTTGTTGATACAACAGTACGGTCTTTAGTTATTATTTCTTTAGTATAACGCTTGTAATGATTATTGTTAGTAAGTTCTATAACTTCGTTAATATCAAACTCAGCTTTTTGCACTCTTACCTTCAATCTTAGCATATAAAAAAACATAATGAAAGCAGAATATTTTGAGTTGCAGTCATTTTGTTTGTTAAATTGCTCATCATCAAATATTTACTTTTAAATAGCAATCTTTCAGAGGGGTTGGACAATTCCCAAAGTTCCTTACTTTCCTCTAATTCATTTTGGATTTCTTGATTATCTGACATCTTTTTACCTCACTAATACTTCCTTTTTCTCTTATTATATCAGACTTTTTGCTTTTTCGGTAGTCATACTGCTACTTTTTTTATTGTTTTTTTACTATTTCCCTCATTTCTGCTACCTTTAGCACGAATCACCCCTCATTTCTGCTACCTTTAGCACGGAAAAACCCTCATTTCTGCTACTTTTAACACGGAAAAAACCCTCATTTCTGCTACTTTTAACACGGAAAAAAACCCTCATTTCTGCTACTTTTTAAAACGAAAACCCTCATTTCTGCTACTTTTAAAAACGAAAACCCTCATTTCTGCTACTTTTAAAACGAAAACCCTCATTTCTGCTACTTTTAAAACGAAAACCCTCATTTCTGCTACTTTAAAACGAAAACCCTCATTTCTACTTTTAAAACGAAAAACCCTCATTTCTGACTTTTTAAAACGAAAACCCTCATTTCTGCTACTTTTTAAAACGAAAACCCTCATTTCTGCTACTTTTAAAACGAAAAACCCTCATTTCTGCTACTTTTTAAAAACGAAAAACCCTCATTTCTGCTACTTTTAAAACGAAAAACCCTCATTTCTGCTACTTTTAAAACGAAAAACCCTCATTTCTGCTACTTTTTAAAACGAAAACCCTCATTTCTGCTACTTTAAACCCTCATTCTCACCACCTTTAACCCTCGTTTCTGCTACTTTTTAACCCTCATTCTTACCACCTTTTAACCCTCATTTCTGCTACTTTTTAAAAATCAAAAAAACCTATACCTATGCGGTTTATGGACTATAAAAAATCCGTTCTACTATTACTATTACTGTTAAAAAGAGGAGGAGAAATAAAAAGAGACTTATCCTATCATACTTTGATTTACTAATGATTTTTTTTGTTATCCTAGTATTATAGAAAAAAAGAGAAAATGAAAAAGAATTTATGAATAAATTAGAACAAAATTATCAAGAATTGGAGAACATCCTTTCACCAGATATTCATTTATACCTAGATTACTTTTTTTCACTACTAACAAGAGGAATACTTCTAGTTACTATAAGCTAGTTGAGTTGAGAAAGTTTCTGGACTTCTATGCAACTGAATATCTAAAGAAATCTATCAGCGAAATCACTATGGACGACCTAGAGAAAACCCCTCTTGATGCAGTCGTTGATTATGTAGGCTCACTAAGGCTCAAACCAAATGGAAAAAAACAAGTCATTAAGATTTTTGAGTGCTTTCTGGAACTACTACACCGTAGCATCTTTCTCAATCGAGAGAAAAGCACCTCACTTCTATCGTAACGTGATGAACGAGTGGGAGGTCATTTATGGTGCTAATACTCTTACCTCACAAATCAAAACAAAAGCAAATAAGGACTATATCGAAAGTTATAATCTTCAAGAAATCCTTGATTATCTTGACATGATTGATAATTCTCTTGTAACCTACCTTACCAAAGCGAAAGCACGAAACTGGGAGCGAAACAAGGAACGTGATTTAGCGATTGTTGCCTTACTTGCTGGAACTGGAGTTGATATTGAACAACTCGCACAAGCTACATATCGAGATATCAACCTTAAAAAGAGAACTTTGACTGTTGCTACACATAGAGGGGTACTCATTCAAAAGTCTATCATTAAGGAATTTATCCCTTATATCTCGCCTTACGTTAAAGAACGTAAGAAATGGTATAATACTGTCGCTACTATTGGCTCACTATTCTTGAACTACAAGAAGCAGCCACTATCTTCACAAGGTATTGCATCCGTGATCCATAGAATTTCCACGGTTGCTAAGAAACCTTTATCAGCTATCATTCTCAAGCAGACACACTCAGTTATTCTCTTTGAGAAAAACAAAGACTTATCTGACCTAACAATGACGGAATCACAACGATTGACTAAATCTATAAAAGAAAGAGGAGGAATACTATGAGAAAAAAAGAAAGAGGTTGTGGGTTAGGTTGTCTAGCTAACGTCCTCATAGGACTTCTGCTTATCGCTTCTGGATTTTGGTTAGGAGATAAAGTTGGAATAAATCCTATTGATATCTTCAATCAAGCTACATCCTTTGTCAAGAGTTCTGGTGCTATCGAGGACTTTAACAGTCAAGCAGATAAAGTCAAGAACAAGGTAGAGGGTGCAATATCAGAGAACAAGCAATCAGATAGCTCTAAGGACACCTCAACTACTTCTACTACTTACACCCCTCTAGCATTCAACGGTAAGAAACAACTAGAACTTGGAGAATATGACAGTCTAGGACGAGCTACCTACTCGCATATTCAATTAAATATCAAGGACGCACCAAAAGAGGAACGCGAAGGGAAAATTACCTACGATCCCTGTCGGTTGGCACAACTACAAACTACCTGCCACTATCAACGGTAAAAAAAGACTGAAAGTTGGCTCATGAACCGAGGGCATCTAGTAGGTTATCTATTTTCTGGATTGAACTCAGAGGGGAAAAACCTTGTACCAATCACACGTTATCTCAACGCTGGTACAATGGACGATAAGAAGATTGACCGCAGCAACTACTACTCTATGATTTTCTATGAAATGAACCTCAAAGAGTGGCTACGCGATAACTCAGATAAATACCTTGACTATTATGTAGTCCCTATCTACCAAGGCAATGACCTACTACCTAATAAGGTTGCTATGTACTGGACTTCTTTCGACAAGAATGGCAATCAACAAGCTGTTGAGTTGAAAAACAAAGGCCAAGCGACCACAGAGGGCAATATCTCGTATGTTATACTGGATAACACCTCACCTAATGCAACAATCAACTACGCAGACGGAACTGCTGAAGCTAAATAGCAAATCTCAAAGATGAATGTTTTACGCATTCGTCTTTTTATTTATAAAATGGATAACTTTTATTTACTGTTTATCCACTATATATTTATTTAGTGGATATTATTTATTCACTTAATAAATATAAAATAGATAAAAATTATCCATTTCTTTTGACAATCGAAAACACTTCTGCTATAATGTATTCAAATTAAACAAAATAGGAGAAAAGATATGAAGATTATTTCATTCAATGTTAAGGCTGGAGGGGTTGGGAAATCTACCCTATGTTTCAATACTGCTTGTTTACTTGCAGAAAAAGGATATCGTGTTCTAACTCTAGGAACTGATACAAACATGAACCTTACAAAACGTTTTTGTAGGTTACTACGCTAGAAAAACACGGTTTGAGCCAAGAACAACTACTTTCTGAAATCAAACCAGAGAATACGGTTGAAATGCTTTTTCAAGGTTTACTGTTTGCTCCTATCAAGATCGCTGACAATATCGACTTGATAGCAGAAACTACTACGCTATATGGTTTAAAGAAGATTGTTGAACCTTCTCTTATTTACTGGTATTGGGATAATGAGAAATTTCTTAAAGAAAACTATGACTACATCCTTATTGACACACACAACGATGATGAAATCCCTACCAGAGCAACTTACGCAGTATCAGATATTATCGCAGTTGTTGTTGATGAAACTAACAAAACCTATGACATCATACCAGTTATGCGACAAAACCTTGCTGAAATCAAGAACAAGAACCGTGATAGGAACGGTAGTTTAGTAAACGCTAAGATTGTGTTACTAGGAAATCGTTTAAACACTAAGAGTGAGTTAGGAAAAAAGAATGATAAACAAACTCAACAAAAATCCGTCGTGAAGTCCCAGATGCTTGTGCAGGGTACATTGAAGAACGGACTGCTGTAAAGAAAGCTGAAGAGTTGTATCTGCCCCTTACGGAATTTAAGAAGAAAGAAAAGCTAACTGCAAGCCTAGAGCGTTTCTACCGAGAAACAGAGAGAACTCTACTAAGGTTAGTTGATATGTAATATCCATAGAGTAAATAATAAGTGGATAAATAGTGTACTACTTATGGATACAAAATGAACAAAATATATCCATAAAATAAATAGATGAAAAAGGAGAAAATCATGGTAGTAGATAGACCAGCAGGATTTCAAACAAGAGAAACTAGCGCACCAGTAAAAACAAAGTCTTTTGATAGCTTAGATGTTGAGGATAAGTTATTGACAGAACAAGAAACCGCACTTGGCAGAGGAATAGTTCAAAAATGAACCAGAGCCACCGATTGCAAGACCGAAAAAAATCCCTGCCTTACACTTGAAACCAGATAAACAAATGTATGACGATATGATGACTATTATGGAATTGTTAGGTATGAAAAACAACAAGACCTTAACTGTCCGAATGGCGCTATCAAATTACCGACAACAACTAGAAAGAGAAAGAGATAGTCGCTGATATACAAAATGGATATACTCTATCTATAAAGTGGATAGAGTAAATTCACTAAATGGATAACTATTATCCATTTTATAAATATCAACTATCCATTCTTGAAATCGAAAACAGATAGGAGAAGAAGCATGATGTATGTAGTTCCCAGTGTAGTGTTACTCTTTACACTCATTGGAATTTTTTTCAAAAAGTCCGTATCGGTGCATTGGGAGTAGTAGTTCTACTCTATATGATCGCCCTAGTTTTTGAAGTTATTTTTTAATCAAACAAACGAAATCCCATAGGCTAAAAATTGGCTTGTGGGATTTTTGTCTATCATAGCTTGCAATTTATAGTGGGTAGGGGTTAAAAATATAACATATAGAATAAAAACAAAACTTAGGAGATATTATGCTACCCTTAAAAATCATACAGGAAAACCACCCAAGTGCGTCTTACTTAACTAAAGACAAAAAACGTATCCGTGATATTGTTGTCGCTGACAAGAAGAAAGGGGATGTATTTTGGTACGATTACAGTAAAAAAAGATGAATACAAACTAGAATTTATACCAAAAAAACTTGGTTGCTGAAATCAATGACCTATCCAGACCATTTATAACGGATACGCGCCCACAAGCCTATCGTGATAACATTGCCAGAACAAAAAGTATTTCCAGCATTGGTTGAAAGCGTGATTGAATCCATGCCTACACCACACGAAACAGACGATAGCAAGATTGTCTTTAAAGACTACCTTGTTTTAGTTCCTCTTAACCCTATCTTTGCTGAATTGAAAGTCTATGTACCGTCAGACAAAGCAGGTATGCTCAGACTTCCACGTACTAATATAAGAGATATGGTAGGACGGTATGTAAGTTGTAAGATTATCAACTTACAACGTTGTATCTTGCCTAACTCATACGATACCAAAACAATCTGGAACAACTACTATGCTGAAGGCGAGCATGAGAAAGCCGAGCAATTAGCGTGCGCTGATATTAAAGCGACAGTAGCAGAAGCACAGAAAGGTGAAGTGAAAGGCAATGTTATTCTCAATCAGAGAGTTATTGAGCGTATGAAAGAAGAGAAAGCTGAGATACTTTCTCGTACCTATAATGGAGTGATCGCTCAAACAAGCAATCGTGGTATCTACGTTGTTTCTACTGAAAAGGAATATCATTACTTTACCGTATTTATCCCTCGTACAAAAATTAGTTATTTATACGAATCGGTAGTCCCTACTGCATCTTTAAAATTCAAAATCGGAGAGCAAATCCAATTCAAAATCTTACCAGAACAGATATACTTACAAGGTGGAGGATTAGAATACCAAATCGTCGCTGACGCTAAGTGTTTAGAAACCCCACCAAGAGAGCGTATTCTTGAACTCATTGACGAGAATAAGATTGTGGGAACAACTCACAAGGCTTATGTAGTCGCTTATGACGTTACACGTGGACACCGAATTGAGTTTGAAGATATAGCAGGCGCTATTGTCAAACTAAATGCTAACGCACAAATTACACCAGACTTTGTAATTAAAAAAACGCCTATCTTTGTTAAAGTTGAAAGAGCAAGAAGAGTTCCAAGTCCAGAAAATGATCCTCGATATACAGTGTACTGTTCTTATATCTCGGACGCTGGCACAAAGGAAAAAGCAGTTAGTGCGTTCGAGTTCTAATTAAACCAGAAACGAAACAAAGACTTGTTTCGTTTTTTTTTGAAAGGAGTATCATGGTTCACAATATTTTTTCATGGATAATTTTGTTTTTCCAAATCGTCCCTTGGATAGTAGTAGTAGGAGGGTTGTTAGTCTGGTTTATCAATCGACAAACTACCAATATCAAGTGGAAATATCTATCGTCCCTTTGGGTGATTATCGCTTTGATTGTCATTTACTTGTTTAGGTTCATACCTTTACTAACCATGTCCTACCTTGAAACTATGAAAGTCAATTCTGGTAGTGCATCTGAAACATTCAAGGATATGCTTACTGTCGCTCAATTTTTGATAGTCGCAGTTATCTGGAAATTTGCACAAATCCAATCAACTATATTCTACTACCAGCAAATCATAACAGAGAATGAAAAAGCATAGTAGCGGACTTCAAAGACGGTTCTTTCTTTTCGGAGGAATTGCTATCACTGTATTGACCGTAGGCATTATTGAAATGCTCAAATTTATCTTGTAGAAAGGAGAGAAAAGCTATTGAAATTCATTCTTAAAAGACTTCCATATTCAATAAATGGAAAGGCTAGTTTTGACTATGTACTTGTCGCTTTGAGAGGTATGATTGCTTTCTTTTTTGTAGCAAGTAGTGGACTAGCATTATTCTCTTTAATCACCCTTGTTTTCGGTTATACAATATCAGATACGTCCTATAAGGCTCTATTTTTCATTCTACTGGCTTTTACAAGCGTTCAGTTATATCTGGGTGTCTGGCACACTAGGATTACGAGTAGGCAAGTGTATGAGCCTCTAAAGCGTCCTAACAAGGTCAAGAGAGTTAAACGTGTTGAGTTAATGACAAAAGGATTGCTTGCTTCTTTTGGAGGGGCAATAATCGCACAGTTAGCCTTAATCATTCTGACGATTAGCAACTATGTATTGAAATCATTATCAACTACTTATCAATCAGCATCACTCTTTAGCACGCATAACGAAACATTCTTAGGTTACAACAACCAAGAAAGTTTACTTGCTTCACCAATACCATTTATATCACCAGAATTGTATAACGCAATCCTAGTGACTATACCTATCTTTATCCTAGTTATCTTGTATGCAAACTCTTATATTTTTTTGATATTAGAAAGTATCACAAATTAGTCGAACAATGGATAAACAGACGCTTTTACAAAGACGCTTGTATCGAGCATTTAATCTTTGATACAGAAGCTAAAAGGGACATTCTCTTTGACTATCGGTATTGATTCTGAAACACAGTCACCAGTCATTATGGAGCCAAATACTCTAGCCTTAAATACTGCCTTCTTTGGATTGATTGGTACAGGTAAATCATCATCACTTGCCAAGCCTATTGTTATCTCAGTATCGAAAAACTTTGCTATCTATTTACGTGAGTTTGGTAGTTACGTTAAGAGAGTACAAAGAAAGGTAAAACGACTTCCTCTTTCTGACAAAGCGAAGAAAATCAGAGAGAAAGAAATGATAGAGGAATGGTTTACTAAAGGACTAGGAAAAGACCTCGTAAGTGGTTTTTATTTGAACGAACCAACAGGGGACTTAGTGAAAGATAGTCGCTTCATTTTAGAAAAGGTAGGAATACCTAAAAAGGCTATCTGGGACATTGATCCGTTAAATCCTTACACGGATGCAATCAATATCTTTGACGCAGATATAGAAATGGCATCATCACTTGCTGCTGACCTCTTCAGAGATTTCTCGGAGGGAAATAACAGTAGTGGTAATAGTTTCTTTCTTAACTCAGAAGAGGCACACACAAAGAGCCTTGTAACACTTCTAATAGCCTCGTCTAAAGTACCAGACCTAGATATCAATAAGCACTTAAACGGAGGCGCACCGACCTTCTCAGAGTTCTATCAACTACTCACAGATAACAACTTTATATTCTCACGTGTCAACATTCTACGAGTAATCTATCAGAAAGAATTGAGAGATTACAATAACTGGAAAGCAGACTACGATATAAGGTACGAAAAAGCCTTTGAGGAGTGGGTAAATTCTGGAAGAGATAAAGAACTCTTTAGAGGAAATCAATCACTAGAATTATGGAACGAGGGGCGTGAGTTAGAGGATAAATTCTCAGAGATTAGCAACCTAAAAAGTTCTATTGATTATTTCACTAACTCATACTATATCGACCAGAGGACTAACAAACCAACTTTTGGATTTGATGCGAATATTCAAGGTCTTGTGGCAACTATCCGTAGGCTTGCAATGGATAAACGTGTTAGACGTGTATTCTTTTCTCAATCAACTAAAAACATTGATGTATTATTGAAATACGGAGGGTATTATTAGTCAATTCTGCATCTGCCGAATTGGGAGAAAAAACAATAGTAAAATGGTTGCCCAAGTTGCTGAAATCATCATGCAAAGTTCTGCTTTTTAGACGACTACCGAATAAGTATCCTTTGTTTGCATTTATCCAAGACGAAAAGAACTCATTTTTAATGTCACGTGATAGTGGATTTATTGATAAAAACCGTAAAGTTAGAACACCAGTTATTCATTTTTACCAGAACTACGAGCAAGCAGTTGCAACCATAGGAGCAGAAAAAAAGCAAATGCACTTTTCCAATCTTACCGTAACGCTTTTTATGTTCCAACAACAAAGTCCAGAAACAGTAAAATACCTAAACAATCGTGCAGGGTAAAAAGTGGGCGCTATCGTCAAGTTTTCGTGGAGCAGAGGGAAGATTTTTTTAGCATCCAATGACGATAACAAAGAGCAGTTGAGTGAAACAATCGAAGAGATTGACCAAATCACAGAAGCTGACGTTAGCAAGCTAGAGGAAATGGAATTTTTAGGTATCATGGTAGTAGAAAACGAGGTAAGCGAACCTATGAAAGTTACCTCAGTACCAAGTTTCAAAATGCCTATTTTTCACAGATAAAAATTATCAACCAGAGTTTGATATTACAAATAAAAAAAGATAAAGAAATCTTTGATATCTGGCAAAATTGTGTTGATGAATACTATATCGAAAAATATCAAAAAAACATCTTACTATGAAGAAGATTTTACACCAGAAGAGTGGCAATCTTTATTGAAAGTTATCAACCCTATCAATCTATCTTTAGCATCTTTTGACAACCAAAAACGGAGAGGGAAATGCCTTTACAGAGGGAGTGGAAAGAAACAACAAATCTAAAGAACATATTGGAACTATAAAAGATAATAGAAAAGGGACAACTACGGATTTGAACAAGGTTTCAAAATCAGAAACTTTAGACGGTGAGGAAGTACAAACTGATGAACCGAAAGAAGAAAAAAAGAAGTCATTCCAGAGGTTGAAAAAGAACAACCAAAAGAGGAAACCAATCCAGTTGATAGGATACAAGAAATTGCTAAAAACTATCCGTCCAGAGAAACAAGATACAGTCGCTCAAAAACGTTCAATCTTATACCGACTTAACAGAAGTGGTAAAAAGAAAAAGAAGATATGTTTTTAAAAAATAAAAAGCTAGTGATCTATCACTAGCTTTCTTTGTTATCCTTGTTGATTTTGGTCTTGCGATTTTTTTGGTTTTTAATCGCTTGTTTTTTTATTCTGAACATCCTTTGAAATGCTCTTTAGAATATCTTCAACAGTCAAATCTTTATTATCTAAATTGATAAGTTGCGCATAGGCTTTACCAATTTTCAAAAGTACACTTTCCTCATACTTTTTACGGTCTTGCTTAGCCTTTTCAATCTGTTGTTGTAGCTTTTTAATATCACTATCAAAAAGCATCTAAAGATTTAGTTTTTACTGCCATGATTTTTTTCTCCTTTCTTTATGACTATTTCATTTTTATCATAGTTTTTTTAAAAAAGAGAAGTTATGATATAATCGTAGAAAAAGTACCAAAATTTTGGGAATAGACTGTTATTGGGATAAACACCACCTAAACCGTTGATATAACTGCTTGTATCCAGTTTTTTAAGTTCCCAGACAAACATATTTTACATATAGGAATATGCTTTTTGTGATATAATGTACTCTAAATCCTTGATATGACTGCTTGTATCCAGTTTTTCAAGTTTCCAGACAAACATATTTTTACTTTTTGGAATAGACTTTAGTATCTCACAATACCCCTTAAAAACCTTGATACGACTACTTGTATCCAGTTTTTCAAGTAAAGGGGACTTATGTGGTAAATTTTGGTTGTTTTTAATAAAAGTATTGATGAAAGGACAAAATTAGTGGTTAAAAGTATGTATAGTGGAGGTAGCAGGGAAAAGAAAATCGACACCATTCCTAAGAATGCGATTGCTTATTATTTACCTCACCCAAATGGAAACAAGAGAGTATTTTTTACCAAGGATACACTCTTACTAATGTATCATCTAGTCCGTTTAAAATTCTTTACTAAGGAAATGATTTTTAGACCAGTATTATATCCTAACAGGTAAGAATTTAGGGTCATAGGACACTTTACTCTTTAATAGGTAATAGTAGAATGCCTATTTGTCATTTTAAACCTAGTTACAATATCGGTAACACTAAATTCATGTATGTTCCTACGGTATTTGCGACATGGTTATTAGATATCATTCAAGAGATACCAGACCTTGCTGAGTTGACAGAGGTAACAGAGTTTAAAGGTTCACATTATAGCCTCATAACGAATAAAATGCGAGGGGGGACTTATGGTATTAAGAGTATCAACATCCATGACCTAAATACTCGTAAGCTGGCACTCAAAATTGGCAGAAAGATTGTCGAGCAGTCCACGGACTTTTCGCCCAGAGAATTGAACATCACTTGTTTCTTTCCTACCAATCCGAAACTCATATCACTTGTACCAGATGCAGTAATCTTTGTAAACGGCCAGAGGTATTTTATAGAGTACGATAGGAACACAGAACAACACTATAAGTTGCTCGGAAAGATAATCGGATATTTTGAAGAGAACTATTATAAAGGCGATACAATTTTCTTTGTCTTTGCAAATATCTCAGAGCCAAAAGATAACCGTCTGCATAAGCGCGTGGTGAATTTCATTAACAATTTATATACTGTACCTTTTGGAGATAGTGGCTTTTCTTATTATGAGAAAGCACAAGGGAATAACGTGACCTTGTTTGCACTACCAGAGGTCAATGCGCTATCTCAAATCACAGAGGTTATCATACAGGATTTAAGGATAGACGATAGCCAAGAAAACGAAAGATTATTGGAGAAGTGTAAGAGCGAGGATATCTTACCTTATGATGTAGTATCGGCTGAACTAGTAGAAGATAATGATAGTCCATTCTCTTTAATCTTGACTTACATAGATGATTATTTTGACAAGGAAAAAATGCCACTCATAAAATTAAATTATGGTGACGTTAGCAACCATGATTATTTTGAAAAAAACTCTATGATAGATACAAAGACGAATACACTATGGTTGGTTTACTTTTCTCTTCTGAGATTACAAAACAATACTACCAGATGCCTCACAGTGATTTTTTCATGGAACTTTATATCCGATAATTTCTATCATAGTGTCGAACTCGTTGCAATTTTTAAAAATATCCGATACAATGTAATTGTAATCAGAACAGAAAGTAGGTGATGATCGTGGTATATCTTCACAGGTTTTTAGGACAATGGTTAGATAAAAAACCACTCTTCAGATAAGTCCTCGATTATCCGAAAAGCATTGTCTATCGGTAGTGGGATTGACGAATACCTAAAGCAGATAGAAGTGCGCAGACGGTTCATGCAGGCAGTCAATCAAGACCGATATTTTTATACCGTACCTAAAGAAATTGAAATCGGAGATACCAGAGCAGATAGGTATTATCGTCTGGAAATGAGAGGGTACGAAAACATAGTATCTAACACCGTCTTTTACGGTAACGGAACATCTATTCTAGTCAAGGCCTTGTTTGAGGGCAAGGGAGATAGAGCGTATCTATGAATACGAAACACTCGACCTATTCATAGAGGATTTAAAAGAGGAAGTGGCTATCACAATTAGTTGTGTCTATAAACCTTGCTATGTAATTGCTAGTGATTTTGAAGTGTTTCAACCAAAGCTAGAACTAGGCAACATTTATTGTCACAATCCTCACGCGCCTCGCTATCGTAAACCTATCTCAGAAGTGAGTATTTAAGAAAAAGAAAAGGACTTAATTATGACTACAAACAAATCAGTAAACGCGACAATCACAAAACCATGGAGAGCAGGAAAAAAGTAAACTACTTATCTATGCGCTTCCTAGATATTCTAGAACTACCTTACAAGGAGAATAAGCGAGCAATCGACATCACTTGTCCTTTAGAAGATAAGGACGTTATCGTTACAATCTCAGTCAAGGAACTAGATGAAAAAGGAACAGTACACCCTAGCCATGAGAATAAAACACTTATGGATATGATTGAGTTATTGTCTGAGCATCGTGCGCGTGAAATCGACGTAACTGTTCCACGATTGAATGGAGAGGTAGTAGTAGCAACTATTAAAATTAGCGTGCAAGAAAAAGACCGTCGCTTAATGAAATAGAAAAGCAGTGATTCAAGATCACTGCTCTTTTTTTATTTAAAAAAATAGCATCCTGCTTTCTAAGTTTTTCTAGCAAGTCTTTCAAGGTCATTTTTTCTGTACGGTAGCCTTTTAGACTTTCAATGCCTTCTTCGTATTCTTTCAGCATTGCTTGATAGTCCTCTTCGTCGTCCATAGCATTAAAGCCGATAATCTCTTCTCTAGTAGGACGGTCAGCCTCCACATAGTCCACGATAAACTCACACTTATCTTCCTTATCTTCGTAGAATGTATGGTACTTAGCAAAGACCATGAAATCATCACCGAATAAGTCTATATCATTTAGACATTCATTGATTAGTTCCTCACTTTCGTAAGAAAAACTCTTTACTGCTTGCGATTGCTTTTTTTGATTTTTATCCATAATCTGTTTATCTGTTAGCATTTATTCACCTTTACTTTCTATTCTTGTCAATCCACGTTTGCACCTTGAGTAGTGTTTCAACCGTGATATTCTTAAAAAAAGCGTTCCTTGTTTCTTAATCTGGTAATCGTTGATTGAGAGATACCAGTATCCTTTGCTAAACGATATGCAGAAACAGTCTTATCCATTAAGACTGCCTCCACCTTGGTAAGATCTATCTTCAAATTATTCCCCCTTGTTTTCTAGTAGTTCTTGATTTTCATAGACATTGCCGATAACTTTGTAATATTGTAGAAAATCCTTCGTGATATCAATTCGATAGGTACGACTTAGACCGTCACCATACCAGCGACCTTTGTCTTTGTCATACTTGACAATAAAGGTATATTCTGTCTGTATCTGATGACGCAAGATATCACCCTCAAAGACTTCTGTATCTACCTTGTCACAAAGACCAGTTGACTGCATGAGTTCAACTTCTTCAAGTTTAAACCAACGACTAGTCAATTTGTAGAAACTACGAACCCATTTTGTATCAAATGCTATTTCTTCTACACTAATCATTTCTTTATCTGCTTTGAGCCACGCGCGAAACTTCGGTATCATTTTTCTTCCCCCTCTAAAAAGCTCTTGATTTTTCGTAGATATTGCCAATGACTTTGTATAGATGATTGAATTGAGGTTGAACAGAATGCAACCATTCTTGTCCCTCGTGTTCTGATTCAAAAATAGAAGCCAATATATTGTTCTTTATATCCTAGACTATCTACATCAGTCCACTCTCCGAACCTAACAACTTCTGGTCTTTTCACACCATCTCTTTTGACGATATCCCCCTCAAAGATTTCTTGACCATCCTTGTCTTTCAACCCTGTTGACTGCATGAGTTCAAGGTCATTATTTACAATCCATTCACCAGCATCAAAAATCTTCATCATTTATCCAGATATTACCATTACCAACCATCACATCTTCTGGTTGATACATGCGACTTAATGAGCCACCATCATACGCTCTAAATTTTTTTGTACCATATTTTCATTCCCCCTTAATCTTCTTCATTCATGATCTCATTGAACTGTTCTTCGTCAATAAGACCTCGTTCAATCATTGTCTGGACTGTCAGTTCAATCTTAATCAGTCTGTTTAGTTCGTTGTTTGGTAATGTTGCCATAACTACATCTTTCATGTTATATCCTCCTAAAAATAATTTCAGTTGTTTTCCATAATCATTAAGTCTTTCTTGAGCAAGTTGAAAAAAATACTCCCATCAAGTTCACATCCAACATACTCAAAGCCTAATTCTTGGCAAGCAATCAAAGTCGCTTGCTGAACCGACGTGAGTATCAAGTATTTTATCACCTTCTTTTGCGTAAGTTTGTAATAACCAAAGATAAAGATTGATTGGTTTTTGTGTTGGATGGATTCTAATTTCATTCAAGGACTTATTCCCTTGTTGTATATGACCTTCAGAGATTGATTTACCTTGCATCATACCATTCCACATATAGCGAAATAGTCGCGTACTATCATGTAAACTGCAGTATGCTAGCTCACAATCTGAAAAAAACTTGACTGACCATTGACTTTATCCCAAACGATACGGCCAGAACCAAAAGAATAATCAAAGTAGTTCACGCCCCAAATGATTTGATTTTTTTGAAACTCTAAATAACTCATCGAAATAATCTTTATTTGGGACTTGCCATTCTGAAGTTTCACCATAAAGCCTATTGACACCAATCTGACTGACTTTTCGACCATAGTATTTTCTTTTTTCTGGGCCAGAAAAAAATACGGTGGATCTACAATAGCTAAATCAAAAATAGTTATCAGGATATTTTTCATGACATCCATACAATCTTCGTTGAAAAAAATAGATTCAAATTACTACCTTTATCCTTTCACTAATTCTTTTTAGTTCTGGGTTTGCATACACTTTCCCAATCACTGTTACCTTGTAATCTTCTACCAGTTCCTTGACTGTCAAAATGACAAGGTAGGTATTATTATAGATTTGATTTTTCTTTTTGCCTTTTCAAAAAAACGATACAAGGAAACAAGAACCGTCATGGTCTATTTCAGCATAGGTATCATTGATTTTGACGATATCCCCCTCAAAAAAATCTCGACACCGTTCTGGTCTTTTGCATCCAGTCGCGCGTGATAGGATAACCTTGTCAGCAGCAACTTTCTTTTCTGGCAACCCTTTAGCATTGCTTAACCAAACTTCGCCATTATTGATCCACGCTTCACGTGGCTGGTACATGATATTTTCTGTACCAGTTACCCACGCTCTATACTTTGGAATTTCCATTGTGTTCCCCCTTAGTCATTTATAGTTTTTATGTAATCGTATAGTGCTTGTAGTTCTTCAATGTTCAACTTGTTTAAGTTTAACTTACTCAAAGCCTCTCTTGTTTTTATGAGTAGTGCAATTCGTTGACTTTCTTGCAGATATTCTTGTCGTTCTTTTTCCATGTTTCCCCTTATCTTTCTCAACCAGCTTCAAATTCTTCTTGGTAGTGTTCGTTGATATTTTCTTTTAAATCTTTGATATATCGTTCTTGAATACGTCGTCCTACTTCATCATTTACAATGTTTTCTGTTTCTGAGAGTAGTTGGTATATCTCACTAGACACTTCTCTTGCAAACTTAGTATGACCTTCCATAACAAACTTCTGAACTAGCGCTCGTCCTTTATCAATTTTCAGTAGAATGTTCATCTACTACAAACTCTAGTTCTTCTAATCTAGCGTTGTGTTTTTTTGACTATCATATCCATCATTGATATTTTTTTTACATAGCTAGAAAGGAAATTATAGTCCTCGTCACGCACACCTAAAGACTGTTCTTTTTAAAAACAAACCAAGATAGCAGTATATCGTGGTGAGCGATTCTCCAATCTTCCACAGACTGATTATTTTCTAAGTTATATCCGATAATCTTCTCAGCTTTTTGAGATATTTTTTTCAATTTGAGTGAGTAGAACTTCCTTTTGATAGAGTTCATTTATACGTTCTTTTAATTTTTTTAGTTCATATTCTGATTTATCATTTGATAAAGCAAGGGTACAAAGTGGGTGAAACAAGTCACGTTGAACAATATTTACTTTACCTTTAAGGATATACGTTTTTAACAAGGCGCGTGCTTTATCTTTTTTTCATCAGAGTGGATATTTGTTGTGATCGTAGCATCTTCTAATTGAGTAGTATGTTTTTTACAATCATATGCTTCACTTACCGACTTAATGATATTAGAAGTGGTAGCGTAATCTTCTTTTACCATACGATTCTTCACTTTAACAAGATAACTCCAGTCTAATAAGGGTAAGGCAAGCAACGACAAGTGTTCTCTTGTGTATCGTTCTTCCTCTTTGATGCTATCATCTATGTAAAAAAAGCGATAATCTTTTCGACAACTTTAATAGCTTCTTCGATTGATAGTGGTTGGTCTGCTTGTTTTTGTCATTTTAAGTTTCCTTTAAAGGCTTGTAGCCTTTCCTTTCTCTATATACCTATTATATCATAATAGATGACATAAGGCAACTATTTCTACAACATTATCTTATTTATTTTTTTATCTTTTTTTATACTTGCTATGTAGGGAAAGGTATGATATACTAAGAGAGTAAAAATTTTATTTTACTTTAGACTATCGCTATGATTGGTCTGTCTGGACAGGTGTCTGGATAAAACATTCTTGTAACTGCATAGCCTTTAGATTTTTCTAAAGCAGATTACTTGTTTTTCAGCTAAGACTTGTTTCAATACAAAACCAATCCTTGCTTGGTGTTTTAGTGGTGAGTGTCGCAAGAGTTGTGATTTTAGATATTGAAAAGAATTGTAAAGAGCAGAAGATTTAACCACTTATTTTCTCTATGTTCTATGTTTTTAGGATATAGAGGGTAACTCTAGGACTTACTGGATAGGGACGGAGTGAAATAGGTGTATTGAGTTGTAGGCTCTTTTTTTCGTGTTTAAAAGACAACAGTGTAGGGGTAGGGTGAGGCTTTTTGTCCGTGTGGATGATGGTCAAGCCTATGGTAGCTCTAGGTAATGTTGAATTGATAGGTGTCGAGAATACATTATCTCATGGAATTGTTAAAAATATTTGAAGCCTAAAGATAGGCAAGGAGGAAGTTATGTTTAATACTTTTTAGAACAGCACGCGCTTATGCGAGCGCACGCAGACAGCAAAAAGACTGCTCAAAGAAAAGTCTTCTGGGATAGTTTTGGGGAAATCACTCCTAGCGAGTGGGTAGATGCCAAACTAGCTGGAGAAGTTGAGATTGGAGTTTCAAATAGCAGTATCAAGGGTAGAGAAAAATCTTCCTAGATTGGATTACAAGCTAGGAACTTTACCAAACGGACGTCGTTACCGTTTAGGTGCTAAAAAAAGAAACCAGCATCCATGATCGTGCCTTTCCAACAACGGGAAGATGAGGCTCTTCTGAGTGCAGAAGAGTTTGAGCAGTTACTTGAGGCGCTTTAAAAAAGCGTCCAGTTGTTAGTTTATAATAGTTTATAATTTATTTTAGAAAGCCTAAAGATAGGCAAGGAGGAAGTTATGTTTAATACTTTTAGAACAGCACGCGCTTATGCGAGCGCACGCAGACAGCAAAAAGACTGCTCAAAGAAAAGTCTTCTGGGATAGTTTTGGGGAAATCACTCCTAGCGAGTGGGTAGATGCCAAACTAGCTGGAGAAGTTGAGATTGGAGTTTCAAATAGCAGTATCAAGGGTAGAGAAAAATCTTCCTAGATTGGATTACAAGCTAGGAACTTTACCAAACGGACGTCGTTACCGTTTAGGTGCTAAAAAAAGAAACCAGCATCCATGATCGTGCCTTTCCAACAACGGGAAGATGAGGCTCTTCTGAGTGCAGAAGAGTTTGAGCAGTTACTTGAGGCGCTTTAAAAAAAGCGTCCAGTTGTTAGTTTATAATAGTTTATAATTTATTTTAGAAAAGCCTAAAGATAGGCAAGGAGGAAGTTATGTTTAATACTTTTTAGAACAGCACGCGCTTATGCGAGCGCACGCAGACAGCAAAAAGACTGCTCAAAGAAAAGTCTTCTGGGATAGTTTTGGGGAAATCACTCCTAGCGAGTGGGTAGATGCCAAACTAGCTGGAGAAGTTGAGATTGGAGTTTCAAATAGCAGTATCAAGGGTAGAGAAAAATCTTCCTAGATTGGATTACAAGTTAGGAACTTTACCAAACGGACGTCGTTACCGTTTAGGTGCTAAAAAGAAACCAGCATCCATGATCGTGCCTTTCCAACAACGGGAAGATGAGGCTCTTCTGAGTGCAGAAGAGTTTGAGCAGTTACTTGAGGCGCTTTTAAAAAAGCGTCCAGTTGTTAGTTTATAATAGTTTATAATTTATTTTTAGAAAGCCCTAAAGATAGGCAAGGAGGAAGTTATATGTATAACAAAGTTATTCTTATCGGACGTACTACGTCTGATGTCGATTTACGCTACACAACTGGTGTAAATCAGAAAGCTGTTGGTCAAGTTTCACTTGCAGTTAATCGTTCCTACAAGAACGCTAACGGCGACCGCGAGGGCAGATTTTTATCCGCCTTGTAGTCTGGGGAGAGCAAGCTGAAAGGTTTTCTAGTTGGATCGAAAAAGGTTCGCTAGTGCAAGTAGAAGGTGAGTTACGTACTCGCTCGTATGACGACCAGCAAGGTAAACGTGTGTACGTCACCGAGGTTTTGGTAGCACGCTTCAACAACCTTGAAAAGCGTGATGATAGTCAAAATCAACAAAACCAAGGATTTGGTCAAGGGTTTGGTAATGATGCGTTTGGAGCAACCAATCCGTTGGATATCTCAGATGATGATTTACCATTCTAATCGAAAGAAAATAACTTATTTATGATATAAAGGAAAGATAGATTGAGAGATAGGACACCTAGCCTATCTCTTTTTTTATCAGTGGAGGAAAGAAAAAAATGAAAAGAAATTTTAGTAAGAAAAATTCGCAACAAGATCGATGAAATCAAATCTGAGAATGTTAAAAGCATCTCAGAAGGTCAACTAGACCTACTTCTTAAAAACGCTTCTTTAGATGCGCTAAACGATTTTCTCAGTGACGTTACTTTCGTAGTAATGTTTCAATAGGAGGTAGCTTTATGGAGTTAGAGTTACCAATTCTAACTGAAGAAACCTACTATGACGACGTATATTATATGTCTAATAGTAGGTTTAAGGAGTACATGGCTTGTCCGTTAAGGCAGCAAGCTATTGACCTTGGTTTCTGGAAAGGGAAGAAGTCTACGGATGCACTTTTGTTGGGAAACTATGTTCACTCTTACTTTGAGAGTGAAGAAGCTCATGCTAAATTCTTAGAAGAAAATGGCTCAGAGTTGATTTCTACCAGAGGGGCAACCAAAGGACAGTTGAAAACTTCCTTTAAGATAGCTGATACAATGATTAAGACCTTAGAGAAAGATGAATTGTTTAATACTTTTTATCATGGAACTGAGGACGATATCGTTATTAAAGAAGCTATCCTTACTGGAGAGTTGGCAGGTATCCCTTTCAAAGCAAAGGTTGACAGTCTGAATATTTCCAAAGGATATTTTGTCGATTTAAAGACAATGGAATCCATTCGGAAAGAAACGTACTCACCTACTCTTAAAACGTACACAAAGCAAGCTATCTACAACATTGTAGAATATAGCTATCATATGCAGATGTACGTGTATAAAGAGTTGTTACTGCAACAATACGGATATGATTTTACACCGTATATCGTGGCAGTCAGCAAAGAGGGAGTACCAGATAAGGAAATCTTTGCTATGACAGCTGACATCTTAGAGGTAGGTAAAGAACAATTTGAAGCACACGCTGAACTTATTCGCGAAGTGTTTCTTGACGGTGCTACACCAGACGGTTGTGGGCATTGTGATTTTTGCCTAACTCACAAGAAATTGGAAAAGAGCTATCACGCTCGACGAATTGCTAAATTGCTAGAAAATTAAAGAAATCCTTTAATAAGGATATGGAGGAAGAAAAATGACTACAAATACTAATGCTAACTTTGAACAAAATCAAAATACTGACTTATTACAGCGTCTTATTGACGCAGAAGTCGCTCTTCAGGTGAAAAATAATCTTGAAAATATCAATAAACCTATTGATAATTCAGAATTGTTTGAGGCGCTTGCTCGTGCGCAAGGGAACTTCGCCCAGGTTAAAAAGAGTGGGAAAGCTAATATTCCTACGAAGTCTGGTACATATAGCTACAACTTCGCTAAATTGAGCGATGTTTTAGCTGCCACTGTACCAGCATTGAATGCTGAGGGTATCTTCTTTAGTCAGAAGCCTAACTACTCTTTGAGTGGTAATGCTCCTATGGTGACTATTGTAAGCACCCTTAGTCACAAGTCTGGTGCTGAGATCTCTTATGAAAGCATTCCGTTGTTTTATAACATGGGCGATGCTAAGCAAGCTGGTAGTGTAATGACGTATCTACGTCGTTATGGCGCGTGCCAACTACTAGGGATTGAAGGTGACGATGATGATGATGCACATGTGGCAACAATGAATAACTCTTATAACAACTATAAGAGCAAACCAGAATCACCTCGTCAACCACAACAAGCGCCACAATCACCTCGCCGAGCTTTTCTACACGAGCAAGTGCAGACTAAACCAGTTGAACCTACTACACCAGTAGCAGAACAACCAAAGCCAGAAGCTAAGTCAGTTGTTGAACCAGTTGTAGAACAAACACAAACTGTTGAAACAAAACCAGTAGAGCAAGCGGTAACACCACAAGCACCTACTGAACCAACAGAACAAGTGGAACAAACACCTACGACTGAAACAAAGGTAGTAGAAACAATGGCTATCCCCAAAGCGCCAAAAACGTGACATGAGCGCAGTCTTTCAGAGTGGTCTGGATAGTGCCAAACAATTTGGTGCTACCGATGAACAACTCAACGAATGGCGTTCCATGTCTCACGAAGAGGCTATCCGCGAAATGAGTACATTCGTTCGTGATAAAGCTAGTGCTAGTGGGAAGTAATTAGTAAATTAGTATAAGGAAAGAAAAGACTATGCAAGTGAACTCACGCGCATAGTCTTTTGGTTTTAAAGAAGCTATCTAAAAAGATAGTATGGAGGAAGTTTAAAAATGAATGAAACAGAATACACAAAAAGATATTCAAGCAGTCGATAGCATGAGTGATACAGAATTGATTGTCACTATGCTAAACGCAGTATCTCACGGACGTCTAACTGAAACTGAAGTACATGAACTTGCCAGAGAAATCACTGAGGATAAAACCTTCTTTTCTCGCATAGATACAATTTCTGTTTTGGAGTTCCTAGAACTAGGTCTTGAAGAACAAGAGGCAGTAGCGCTTGTTTCAATGGCTGAAGTCCTAAAACGCTCATTGGTTAAGAAGTCAGAGAGAGAATCTGTCTTCAGTAGTGAACGTTTAGGTAAGAAACTGATTGCCCAGATTGGCCACAAGGAGCAAGAGCATCTTATGGCGATTTATCTAAACAATCAGAATCAAATCGTGGACGAACGGATTATTTCCATCGGAACTAAGAATCGCTCACTTGCATCACCGTCAGATATTCTACGGTATGCAGTAAGATGTAATGCGTCCTCTATCGTTGTGGCGCATAATCATCCGTCTGGTTCTGTCGCTCCGAGTGGAAACGATAGAGATTTCACTCGGACTATTATGGAATGCTGCAAACTGTTTGAAATAGTCTTGTTAGACCATGTTGTAGTAGGTAGAGATACGTACTACTCATTTAGGGAAAAAGACTATCTGTTTGATTAAAATTAAAGAAATCCTTTAATAAGGATATGGAGGAAGTAAAATGAATTATATCGAACTACAAACGTTGTACTATCATTCGATGGTACAAGTAATGACAAACGTGTTCTTTGGAGTGATTGCCTTTATGGTGATCCGTAGAATTCTCCAACACAAGAAAGTATTTAGACTGCTGTCTATCGCAGTGCTAATCATTCCTTTCTCAATCATGGCTATCTCATTGTCTATTCTGGACTATGTACGCCATTAAGGAGGAAATGATATGTCTATGACTGACTTGGAAAAAGCACGGTGGCTGAAGAAGAACTATCGAGAGTACGCTCTTGAATGGTATCTCTCAGACCACGCGCGTCTGAATGCTATCTTCCAGAAAGAATATGACAAATATCTTTCTAGCCTTAATAACCAAATTGTAGAAGAGCAACAATCTCAAATCAATCAGATTGAGGAAAGAATGTTCCAAGCCTACAAAGAGGTTTATGGTTCTGACTATCTCGTAGATACGTTAATTGACCGTAGAGGTACTTTTGAAAGGGTACAGGAAATCCGAGACCTTTGGACACCTGTACTCACTCATTGATTAGACAAGCAGAGGAAAAAAACGCAAGTTTCTGTCTTTGTCCTTGTCTAAAAGGATAACACAGTAGTCATATAAAGAAGCCTATTGAAAGATAGGTAGGAGGAAGTAAAATGTTAAATTGTATTTACAACAATTCAGGTAATGACCTGAAAAGTGCTAGATTGCGATACAATAGCTTGCTAAAAGCTGGGTACAGTGTCGCTCTTCATGGATTGACCGATGAGGATTTCAAGAACTTTGAAAAACTCAAAAATCAACCCATTTGCTCATGCGAAAGAGGGTTGGAGGTTCATTATCTATGATGACCAATCTGGAAAGTTCTTTGTGGACGGTATGGAAGAAATGTCGCCCGGAGATTTTCCAGACTACTTTCGACCTCGGTTAGAGCGTCGGTTAGCTTTGGAACTAGCACTTGAAAGAGCTTATGCTTTTGGAGTGTAATATATATGTTAATGGAAAGAAAGACTATGCGCGTGATACTTGCATAGTCTTTTGGTTTTAGTAAGTCTGCATCAGCAGATATGGAGGAAGAAAGAATGTTTGAAGAAAAATACTACAAAAAAATAATAACACTGGCCACATGATCCAAGTTTACGCAGAGTCTAATATAGACGAAACTTCCAACCCAATGAGTTTGGATACTGCGTTTAACTTTAATATTTTTCATAATGGATACGAAAGCATGCAAGAACACTCTTACAAAGGAGTAGATGATTGGTTTGATGCTCAGACGAGCGAAGGCGCATACTACTTATTGAAAGAGCAAGCAAGTTCAGAAGGGAAACCTCTTAAAGAATTTGTCAATACGCTTTGTACCACTTTGGATAAAGTAGGGATTATCGCCTTTCCTATCCGAGTATATGAACAAACCGACAAAAATCACTTATTATTTAGGTGAGTGGTTTGACAGCAAACATGGTAGCTTAGTTGGGTTTGCATGGCAAACTAAAGAGAATATTTACAAAGAATATGGTTGTGAACGGATTACAGATGAAATCCGTCAGACACTTACTTCTAATGTGAAGCAGACTCTTAAAGACTACTCTAACTATTGTAACGGTTATGTTTACGGTTATAACCTTTTTGACCGTAACGGAGTGGAAATCGACGGAGGCAGTGGTTTTATCGCTGATACTGAAGAAGAATTACTAGAGTATATTATCCAGTATCTTCCATCAGATATTACCGATAATCATTTTGTAGAAATGTCAACTGAAGAAATTGAGAAAGCAGTAGCATAAGCTACTGCGTGGAGGAAGTTAAAAATGGATAAATACTACAAAAACAGCAAAGGTTTCACAATTCATATTTCAAACAACACAGATTTAGATGAACACTTAAATCCAATGAATTGGGATACAGTATTCAACTATTATACGTGGGAAAGAAACTACAACAGTATGCAAGAGAACTCTTATAGAGAGTTAGATGATTGGTTCGACGCTCAGACAAGCGACGGCACCTTCGACCGTTTAAGAGAGAAGTGTCTAGCAGAGGGGAAGAGCCTTTTGCGATTTCTTGATGTACTTTGTGGCGCATTGGATAAAGTTGGCATTGTCGCTTTTCCTATTCTTTCTTATGAACATAGTGGGATTTCCTATTATATTGGCAATTCTATTGACCGTTGGGACGGTAGTGTTGTTGGGTTTGCTTGGGAATACAAAGAAAAACTTTACAAAGAATATCGTTGTAAACGGATAACAAAATCTATCCGTGAAAAACTCGAAAGAAATGTAAAGGGTGAACTTGCAACCTATACACAATACTGCAACGGTGAAGTTTATGACTATGTGTTGTATGATTGCAACGGTATCGAAATTGATAGTTGTTGTGGATTTTATGCTGATACTGATGAAGAATTACTAAGTTTGATACTGGAATATGTACCGTCAGACATGGTAAAAGATGAAGATATTGATTTTGTAGAAGTAACCAAAGAAGTAGAAAAAGCAGTAGCATAAGCTGCTGCATGGAGGAAAGAAAAATGAAACTTGAAAAACTAACTGAACTATTGGCAGAAAAAAACGTTAAACTTGGGTGTCGTGACACTCGTACTAATGAATGGACGGAATGGACGCCAGATAATGAGTACACTGATTACATTTATCTGGAGCAGAATGAGAAACGAATTTACTTAGACCGTGTAGAACGTTGCGTCTCATGGAGTAGTAAAGGGGTAACTCTTTCTGAGCTATTAAAAATCCGTCGAGCATTGGAGAGTATTAAGGCAGATAAGGAAACAATTCCTTTTGTGGAGTTGGTTCGACACCTCGTTGATGAAACTGGTAGCTGGTCTGACTATGTTAAGTCAGTGATGCTAATTGAGAATGAGCAAGCATCACCAGAAGTTATTGAAAAAGCCTATGACTTTTTCGTAGAAAATGATTGCACGCTTATTAGTTCAGACATTGACGAGTTTATTGCTGAAGTTAGTTCAAATGAAGATGAAGCAGTAGCATAAGCTATTGTATGGAGGAAGAATAATGGATAAGGTATATTTTCTTTATGATTGTGATGAATGGAGAAGCCACGACTCAATCGAAGCTGGTAGTCCAATCATTACTGCTTTTTCAGAAGAAGCCTTTGCAAGAATGCTCTTGCAGGATTTAGAAGAAGCTAGTACATTGTCTGAAGAAAACCAAAGACTATTTGATGAAATTGAAAAGGCTGATGATAAATATTCTGACGAAAAATTTAGAAAAGGTCTTAGAATTTTTACAGTCAACAAAGAGTTGATTATCGAATAGTTTACTCGTTTGAAGAAAGCATACCAACCGTAATAGAAAGAAAGCTATCCTAAGGATAGTATGGAGGAAGAAATATGGCAGAACTTATTGAAAAGATTGTTGTTAAATCAGAAGTAACACCAGAACAAGCGAAACGCTTGGAAAAGTTGGTTGAACTTTGGAAAGAGCAACATTCTGCATAAAATAAGAATAATTAAAGTCCGCACGGACATGGAGGAAGTTTAAAATGGTAAATTTACTTAAAGGAAGAAAAGACTTGGAGAAAGCACCAGCTTTCCCTAAGTTCACAACAACAGACGACGCACATAGTAAGTTCAAGAAACTAGTGCGATACTATAATAAAATTATGGATATCAGCACAGTTGACTTATCAAATGTCCTTGAAGGATTGGAAGAATGCTATCAATGGTATCGTCATAGGCCAGAAGATTATTCTGGTTATAAATGTTACGACCTTGAAGGTAGTGATGTTTCAGAAATTGTTTATGAGAGTGTGATTAGCATTCTAATACATAGAGCAAAAACTAAAAGTGATGAATTTAAAGACACTAAAGTCTTTATTGCTGAAGGGCAAAAGCAAGTGTTTGCAATCGTTCCTCAATTAGCTTTTTTTCTAAAGAATCTGCTTTTTACTCTCTCAGAAGTGGAGTAGAGGAACATTACTATGTAGGCTTCAACTCATTAGGTTATATCTTGCTTAAAAGCAAGATCGCTGAACTGAAAAAAGAAAAAGGCTACGACTTTGAGGGCGCAGTCAATCACATCGCCTTTGTGGAGCATAACTTTGTTTTGAACCAGAAATATGCAAGACAAAGCAGTGCAACAATCGCCACTATCCATTCTGATAAAAAAATACCAAGATAGCGAGTTGAATAAGAGTACAATCTTTAATCAACTAGGCTTTCGTAAGGTAGAGGTTGACACGCAGAAGTACGAGGGCAAAGAGTTTGACTACAATCTTTTCAGAAAAGTCGAAGAGGACTTTGAAGAAATCTGTAACAAGCTGCCTCACGCATCTGCTCAGCCAGAATTGAAGTTGAGAAAGTTAGGGAAGCACAAGGCGATTGGTCTATATGCACCATTCCTCAACATTCTTGCAGTGGACGTGCGTAATACTGAAAGTTTTATCCATGAATACGGTCACTACTTAGACTATAAGCATGGTAATAAAAGCAAGCGAAAAGCTACTCACTAGAGGATAATTTTTGAACACATTATTACTGCTTATAGTAATAATTTCAAGATTATCTCTAAGAAAAAGGAAGATGATTTACTTACTCGCTTGATGAAAGCAAGTAAAGAGTCAATTCCTAGTGTTGTTTCCTTGGAAGAAAAAAACGCTTGTCGAGTGAATTAGAATTAGTGAAACAAACTGAAAAAAATGTTTGACTATTTCACTACACCGACAGAAATCTTTGCTAGAGGTTTTTGAATTGTGGGTATTTGAAACAATTACCTCTAATTCCTCATTGCTGAAGAGTAAAGAAGAATACTCTAATCGCATTGAATACACCTCTTTCAATGGTATTAAAGAAAGTCTATTTGCTTTCTTTGCGACAATCTTTCCAGAAGAAACAATCAAAGAAAATAGCTTTGCAAAGAAGCCGGACTTTCACACCTAAACGTGAATGGACGTTTGTTTCACCTACAAATGTAGGGAGAACAAATGAGCCTATTCTAGTATAGGTTAGAGTAACAGGGTTTATCCTTGTTGCTCTTTTTTTATTTTTTTCTTTGCACAAATGATCGCGCATCAATTAAGATGTTCCTTATTTTAAAAAAACCATAATGTACTCTTTAAATTATATTTTTATATAAGAAAAGTGCATTTTTTTGTTTACAGTATGATTTATCGTTGATATAATGGGGTTATGGAGAAAAATAGTTATAAAAAAATAAAAGAGAATATAAATCAGACCTTATTTGTTGATTTTTTTAAAAAGTTCTAAAAACGATATTTTACCAGAAATTGATTTGAAATCTGACAATATCCCTAAAAAGAATTTTATAAACGAAATGAATTATGCCTATTTATTTGCATTTGATGGGAATAGTTACTTATCTGCAGAACAGTTAAGAAAAACGTCAGGAAAAAAAGTTCTGGGAAGCTTTAAGGAAATATATCCTTTTACAGGATCAAGTATTGAAATCAGTAACTCCCCTTATAATTTCTTGCTTGTGGAGGTTAAGGAAGAATGTTTAATTCTAAGTAAATTTACTATCAATCTGGTTGCTTTTTAGTGAGGATGAGGACGGAGAAGTAAAAAGTTATTTTCTGTTTAAAGAAAAGGATAAACATATTTTATTTTATGAAAGTCTTGATGTAATGTTTGTAAAAGATAAGCATTATAAACCTGTACGTCTAGGATTCGGTGGGATAGGGGCTACTGAAATGAAAGAAACAGTATTTAAAGGAATGCCGCTATTTTACCAAGTAGAGGATTTTGAAAGGGATAAGGTTAGAGATTGGCCAACAACTCTAACTTATGGCGATCTATTAAGAGCGCAGAGAGATTCGCTGAATAGAAAAGAACTATTACAAAAGCATTTAAAAAAGGCAAGTGACCTAGACGGAGTCATAAACTTCAACAAGTTTACAGTAACAGAAGTCTATACATTAGTAAAAGCGACCACCGAGTTTGAAGAAAAAAACTTTTATCAATTTTTGTTAAGTGGTTTAGAGAAAAAGGAAGGTATATAAAAGCTTTTTCTTATATCCCATATAAATTTAAAAAAATTATCGTTCAGAGATAATGATTGCTTTTGTATTGGATTCAATAGGAGAAAGTGGAATTTATGAAGATGATGACATAGCTTTAGATGATACTTCTTATTATTTAGCGAGAGATTATATAAGAATGTGCAGAATGAGAAGAAGAAAGGTGAAAATTGATTTTTTTCATCAAGTAGAAAAACTAGAAGAAAAAGCATGATAAGCTATTTGCATCTATTGAAAACAAAAAAACTTAAAAAGAAAGACACGGAAATTCAAAATTTGAAATATATGATGAATATCGTCCTTTGATAGAAGCTGTTAAAAAACATAGCAATCCTTTCAAATATCTCAAGAGACCGATTGACCTGGTAGTTGAAGGTAATAAGATGGGACATTGCGTCGGTTCTTATATTGGAACAGTAGAGGAGGGAGAGTGTGTTATTTTAACTGTTGATTTAGATGGTATTCATTATACTTTAGAAGTTAGCGCTGTTGTGAAAGACGAAGGATTAGTTGGATATCATTTGTGTCAAATGCAGAGCAAGTATAACGATGGCGTAAAAAAATCCTGAGACATAGGAATCAAGTGATTACATTTCTTAACAATATTGAACTGAGTGTTAAAAAGGAAAAAGAAATAAGGACTTCGATGTATTGAGGTTCTTTTTATTTAGCGTGTGATCAGATAAATCGGACACAAAAAGCACTGTCGGAGGAAGTTTTAGCCCACAGTGCTTTTTTTAAGTTTTATTAGCAAGGATAGTAGGAAAAATTTTAGGAATGATACTATTCTTAGCTTGATTTACTAGAAAGATAGTAGGAGAAAGTTTTTTTATTACTATCTAATAGCTTAAATATAAAGGAAGTTAAAATGAAATACTAACAGTAAGGAGGAAAAGTTTTTCAAATAAAGGAATTTGAAGAACTAACCGAACTGAAAAGGTATTTATTTTGTACTGATATCTCATCGGTACAATAATAGTATATCAGATAGTCTATAAAAAAAGCAAGGAGTTCTACGCAAATTTGAAAATTTTTTTAAAAAAATTTTTTTAAACGTACGATTTTATCTATCATAGCTTGCCTTTTTGAGCGCTAGTAGGTACAATAATAGTATGAAAGAAAATGATTTTTTTACGATAATTTACCAAAGACCAGAAGAGAGAGGATAGTTGATTGGTTTATCAACCTAAAGAATATCGGTTTTATCCGTTATCTTCGTAGAAAGGTACTTTTTAGAAAGACTTTAGTGGCCTTTACCTTGCTGACTTGTTGCCTCTTGCTTGTATTGAACGGTCTAACCTCACCTAAACGTGTTACGTTTAAGGCAGAGCAACTAGAAACTGCTAAATCCTTTGCCAACGATAGTGGCGATATGGAATTGGTAAGCCAGAAATATTCCAAAGAAAATGGTATCGCAGTCCTAGAGTTTGAAACCAAGGACAAGACCAGTGCGATTGAAGAGGGTATCAAAGGGGATAATCTGGAGTGGCAACTATTTTTCCCACCAAATATCAATGCTAAAAATGCTGAAATGCAAGTTGTCCCTCTAACAGACAATAAGATCTCGGTAGTTGTTAAGAATATCCCAGACAATTATGGAGTATTCATTGTCCGTGCGACAAATAACTCACCTGTCGATAAGAGTGTTGACGTGAATTACAAGAGTTACAAGAAACACTTGCAAGAGGAAAAGAGCAAAGAAGAAGCAAGTAGTGGTAAGAAAGAGGAACAAGTAGATACCAAACCTACCAAGGATAACATCCTAGACTTCTATGTGACACTTCAAAACGATAAGCTGATTGAAACAAGCATCCAAGACCAGACACGTGAAGAGTTCGCCCTTTCTATCTTTAATGCTGAACTTGACTACCAGAAAAGCCAAGTTACTCGCTTAGAAGATGCAATCAAGACCTTAAAGAGTAGCGCAGCAAACGATAAAAAGTCGATTGATGATTTAAAGAAAGAGTCTCAGTATGCAGTAGGGGATGAACTTTCTGAGAAGCAAGACCAGATTAAAACCTTGATGAATAGCATTGACGGAAAGAATACTCAGATTGATACTGCTGAAAAGAGTATCAAAGTGACAAAGGAAATCATTGCTAATCTCGAAAAGAATGTAAAAGCAGTTCAGAACGGAACTTACCAATTTAAAGCGCCAGTTCGCTCAGTAAATGCTAAAATTGACTAATGCAGTCAATCGCCTAGTGGTTGCGCTAAGGGTTCGATTCCCTTAGAGGCGATAGGGGTAGTAGCACCCCCTTAACAATTATCTAGTTCTCAACGAATAGATAGTCTTTATGTATCGTGGTTGGGCAAGGTTGTTACCACCGTAATCTCCACACAAAAAACGAAAAACACCTGCGGTTACTCAATCCGTGTCGCCAAGGACAAATTGAGTGAGAATAAGCTACGCTCATGCGTGGCTTTTTTGTTTATCATAGCTTTACTATATAGACAATTAGAGATAAAATAGTAGTATGAGGTTTTAAACTGTTTCAAAGGCAGTAAGACCAGAGAACTATCTTATAGAAAGAAAGAGGAAAATAAGCGTGGGTAGAGGTATAAAGACCGTAGAACTTAACGAAAGAGATTTATTCTCTTTATTCTTGTTAAATAAGTTTAGAGTTCTTGATGCAAAGAGTTTGGCAATCTTAGGAGGTTTTCCTAGTGAGAGCTACTGTTCTACACGTTTACAAAAACTGGCTAGGTATGACTATATTAAACGTGAAAAACCAGCTACTACTTTTACCTTTAATTCATTATCTGACAACCAAGGGAAATGATGAAGTGAGCGACAGAAGAACTAAACATAAACCAACTCTAACAACACTTGAAAAAGAGTTAGCAGTTGGACAGGTTACAAGTTTTTTATGTTTAAAAAAGGCAATCCAACCCAAAGACGTTATAACAGATAGAGAGCTTAGACAGTATGAAAGACAACTATATGATGTTCGCGCTATGGAACATAAGGGGAATCTTTTGTTTGTAGAGGCTCAAAGTGGCGACAAAGTAGTTGTAGAAGTAGAATTGACTTTTAAAGGAAAAAGATAGGACAGTAAAAAATATTCAGAATAATAGGAAGCATAGCGATAGACAACTATGGTTTATCAAAAAATCTATGCGTGGACTTAGAGATTTTGCTCTTGGAAGAGGGGATAAGTGAGGCTGATATTTTTTTATATTGATAATTTAGAATTTGAAGGGAAATTCCCAGAAGAGGCTATAAATAAAGATATCTCTGAATATTCATTTATTGAAAATATTCAATCATTCTACAACCAATAAATATAGAAAGAGGAAAACATGACAGAAGATGATTACAAAGCGTCCGACAATATTTTTGACGGAAATTATGCTATCACTCGTGGTTATTACTCAAAGCTAAAGTATTATGGAGTTAATATCCAGAAAGGATTTATCGTGTTCGCATCTTTTATGTTAGCAATGCAAACGCAAGACGTAATCTTTCCAACCGAACAATTTTTCCAGTTTGTTCTCTTCGTGATCCTATTTACTAGCCTAGTAACTTATCTGGTATTGCCTGCTCGTACTGGAGGAACTAATGCAAATTGCATCTGGTATTTCCTAACACATAGAAACAGACAATACTTTCCTATTGATACAGGAACATATCCAGAGTTTCATGGAGGGGTAGATAAGAAGAGTAAGAAACGGTTTAGGAGGTAAGAATGTCTAAGCAACATAAAGAAAAATCACAAACACCTTACCTTGATAAGTACACTGAAGATTTGACTGCTAAAGTCAGACGGAACATAGAGGACTTTGAGGCCTATGGACGTGAAGAGGAAATCAAACAAGTCTTTGTGTCCTTGGTACGCTTGCATAAGAACTCGCCTACCCTAGTCGGAGAGGCAGGGGTTGGTAAAACTCACATTGTAGAGGGAGTATGCGCATCTATTATCAGAAAGAAGAACATTCCAAAGGAATTTGAGAATGTAAAGGTGCGTAGTCTATCTCTAAGTGCGATTACATCCAAGACCAGAAACCAAAATGGTGAGGAAGAGGATATTATCTCTAAATTACATCATATCGTAGAAGAGTTAAAAAGCACATAAAGAGGAAAAATATCCTATTTATTGACGAGGTACACACTATCATGGGTACTGGTGCGACAGACCAATCTACCCTTGACGTAGCAAACCTCTTGAAGCCAGCCTTATCACGTGGCGATATCTACTTCATATCAGCAACCACTCACAAAGAGTTTCGCTTGATTGAAAAAGATAGCGCTATGGAACGACGCTTGCGACCCTATCTATGTTGAAGAGCCAGACCGTAATTCTGCTATTCAAATCATGAGCAAAAGTCAAGGCAAAGCATGAGCGTGTCAGAGGGATTGAAATTACTGACGAAGCAATTATCGCAACAGTTGACCTATCCACGCGCTACATGGCAGACAAGAACCTACCAGATAAATCTATCGACCTTTTGGACGAAGCAGTAGCATCAGCCTACTTGAACGGTAAGAAAACCATAACCTATAAAGATATTGCCAAGGTAGTGCATATTCGTAAAGGGATTGACCTTGAAATTCTATTGCAAGGAACAAGAACCGAACGGATAGACTACGAAGAGGAAATCTCTAAGGTTGTCAAAGGGCAGAAAGATGCAGTCAAGGCGATTGCAGATATCACTTATCGCGCTAAGACCGATATGCAGAACAAGAACAAGCCTTTAGGTACTATCTTACTTTTAGGAACTACTGGAGTAGGTAAGACTGAATGCGCTCGACAGACTGCTCGTGCTATCTTTGGCTCAGTAGATATGATGACACGGATAGACTGTTCAGAGTATAATGATAAAAATGCAGTTGCTCGACTAATTGGAACTAACGGTAACGAGGGTACACTAACTGAAAAGGTTAAACGCAGACCTTACCAAGTATTGCTCTTTGACGAGATTGAAAAAAAGGGCATCCCTCTATCCAGAACTTGCTCTTACAAGTAATGGACGCTGGACGATTGACAGACGGTAGTGATAGGTTAGTCAATTTCAAGAACGTTGTTATCTTTGTTACAACTAACGTAGGTCATGAAACTATTAAGCAGAAATTTAGAACCTTAAATGAGGGACAGACCTTTGAAAACCTAGACCAGACTACAAGAAAATCATTCATGTCTAATATTGATGATGATTTAAGTACTCACTTCAGGTCAGAGTTTATCAACCGTTTTGATAAAAAGGTAGTCTTGAATATGCTGACTGGTGATGTTATCCAAGAAATCATCAGCTCTAAAATGAAAATCAAAGAAAAGTTTTGGGCAGAGCGTGGCTTGTTTATTAAGTATGCTGGTGAGGGAACTCATGACGATATTAGCAAACAAGAGCAACAAGAAGCGCGTGAGCAATTCTTTGGCTACTTACAAAAATATCGGTACAGACGAATACAATGGTGCTAGACCACTAGAAAGAACCATTGAGAATGTACTGGACTATCCAATCACTCGTCAATTCTATTTCCTACGAGATAAGAAAGCTATTGATTATACCGTAGAGGTGCGATTGACTGGTACACCACCACGCTCATTATTAGAGGGTAGTGATAGTAAATACACGGTTAAAGACCGTAGGGAAACTCATGTAAAAATTGATACCACGAATTTAGCCTATCATAGTTTTACTTTTTGGCTAATTGAAGGTAAAATAGTAGTATATAAAAAGAAAAAGAGGAAAAAAACCTAATGAAAAAAATAACTTTTTCAAAAATGACAACTTCAGCGACACTTTTTGGTGCTTTCTGCTCAAAAACAAACTTGTCTTTGCAGATGATAACCCATTTAAAAAAGACTGGTGAGGACGTGACTAAAATCGGTAACGATATTAAGACATTCTCTTACCTTCTTGCAGTAGTTTGTCTTATTGTTGCTGGTGTATTGTTTATGCTAGGTGATACTGCTAAACAAAAAAAGGTATTAAATGGTTGCCTTCTGTTATTGGAGGTTTGCTTATTATTTCTCTTGCAGCAGACAATCGTCGGATACGTGAAAGGTCTCGGAGGATAATATATGACTTCTAAAGTCCAAGATTTTGGATTTAGAGGGAAAAGGAGGGTTTCAATTCAAGAACCCTTATTTCTTTATGTAGAGTGGGGCGAACAAAACCCAGATAATAATGAGGAGATAAGAGATATCATTGAGGAAATCGACCTCGACCTCTATCCACATGATTCAAGTAAGAGTATCAAGAAAAAAACTTTCCTTTCTTGACATTCTTACAAGCAGAAAAGTCTGTTTGAAGCACTGAAAGAGAACTTTGATAACTTTACATTCAATGGTATCGCTTTTAGTGTCGCAAGCAAATCGTAACACCTTGATTAGTGGACGTGTTGAATTCGGAGATGGGCCACGGATTTCACCTTTTGTCCTTGACGACGAATACCAGAATATCCCACTTGCTCTAATCTATTCAACTAGACGAGAACCACGCTTTAGTCATTACTCTTTTGACGATTTAACCAAGTATTTCTGTACGATAGAACCAAACCTTATGGACTGCTATCGACACAGTTTAGGTCTATCTGTCACAGATATGCCAATCTATCCACCTAAAAAAATACCATTAAAGGTGAGTTAGACCGTGAGGGAGTGATGGGAGTAACAGAACAAGAACTCATCGACAACTCTAACATTCCTACAAATGTAGGCTCTAACAAAAAGGGAAATTCTTTCTGGTTGAAATTCTTTGGAACTCTTTCTTTATTCCTTTCGTTTATCTCTATCGGTATCGGACTTGTTAATTTAAGTCATATCAGTAAACATGAAGAGAAAAATCAATTATGTTTATAAAGAACAGACGAAAAACGAAGCAAATCCTAGAGAATGAACATGATATTGATGTAGTCGCTAAATACTTTGTTACTTACTACTTTAGTGGTAGCAAAGAAGCTATTATCCCTTATCTTTCAGACGGTGACGCTAAGTTCACTCAGCCGACTAAGGCACAGGTGACAAGTAATATCCTTGAAAAAAATCTCTTTGAACGAGGACGGTGAAACTTATTCTGTATCCTATATCGTAGGTATCCGTACAGAGAAAGGGACAACTTCTTTAGAGCGTATTAGTTTTGATATGAAAGCAGACGAGAATGCTCGATATAGCTGGGTAGTTACTTCAGAACCTCTAAAAGAACCATATCCGTCAATCAAGGATAAGAAAAATTAGGAGGTGATGTTTTGGCTTTCGAATATGTAGTAGATGATGCGAAACAAGTCTTTGCTAACTTAAAGGAGTTGACAAGCTACTGGACTGCCGAGCATGGATTTGATAAAGTTTATGCACCAGAAAAGCAAGTCTGGAAAGATAACGCATTATCAACCCAAAAAACAGTTGAATTTTTCAACCAATGGAGCGTTTATTTGCATGATGTTTACCCCTTTATGCAGATGCTCTATGTTATCCCTGCCTCGTTTGTCAAGTTATTCTTCTTTGTTTCTTCCTCGATAGAAGCATTATTTGATAAGATATTCATTCTCTTTGGATTGTTTAATTATCTGAGTGATACAACAACTTGGCTCGGTAAGTTCTATTTCTGGGGTAGGTTTATAGGCATCGCAATCTTTGTGACTATGGTGATTGCTCGGATAACACTTAGCTTTATCGGTGGCTCATTCAAGTATAAAGAGTTCTTTAACAACTTGATTATCATTAGCTTTGCCTTAAATGTACTACCGACTGCCCTTATTGCATCTGGGAATATTATCTCACATGCGACAACGACCTTACGGACACACAGTGCAAGTAAAGATCCCAAAGAGAAGCAAAGTCTGTCCTTGCAACCAGTCAAGAGTAACATTGTCGATTTATTCTATATCATAGATGAAGATTTTGACACGAAAAAGTTGCACTATGACGCTAATACTGGATATATACAAAAAGATCCAGTCTGAATTGAACGATATCACAGACGGAAATCTACAATACACGAAACTTGAATCCTTTATCGGAGCGCCAACAGAGGAAATGTTGAATTTCTATATCTATAAAGACGAAGATAAGAAAGAGAAACGGACAAGCTCGGACGAATATTATGGAGTAGCAACCCTCTTGACCTCGGTTAAACAACAAGGTGAAAAGAGAAACGGAAGAGACCACTACGTTATTGCAGGCGTAGAGGTATCAAGTATGTTTGGTCTGGACTTCTCAATCTTTACACCTGTCTATCCAAGGTATAAGGTTAACTACATCGCTATTTTCATTCAACAAATCATGTTGATAGCCTTAATGATTGGTTTGTTGATTTCAATGCTTCAGACAATATTTAAAAGTCTTGTTATCTTCGGTGGTAGCGCCATTTGTGGCTTATACCTCCGTAGAAGATAGCACAAAATTCATGGAATTGTTACAGAGTATATTTTCTGGTATTGCGGGCATATTCTTTGAGATTGCAATACTTCAATTCTCTTTGTGGTTCATAAAGAATGCGCAGACCATAGCGATAGGAAGAACAACTTTATTCAGCGACCTTGGTTGGTTCAGTAAGAGCGTTATGATTATCATTCTCTATATTGTTACCTACTTAGGCGCTATGCAAGGTTCTGGCGCGATTAAATCGTGGTTAGGAGTTTCTACTGGTTCTAAGTCTGGACTAATGACTGCTCTAGGTGCTGGATTTGGTGCTTATCAAGGTGCTAAATTTGCTACTAATGCAACTCTAGGTAGAAAGAACCTCATGACTGGTAAACGTCATGGAGGTTTAGTAGGTGCATCTAAGAAAGGCTTTGGAGTTGCAAGTGCTGGAGCGAAGTTTGGTGTTAAAGGTGCTAAACGTGGCTTTGGTATGGCTGGCACTGGTTTAGGTAAATTGTCTGGCGGTTTTGCTAATCTTCATAGTGGAGCTAGAGCGCATATGTCTGCTTCTGGAGTTAGTTATGGAGAAGGAATGGCTAAAACAATAGGGCAAAGAGCTATTGTTGGAGGTAATAATGCTATTGGAAGTGTTAAGAAAGGCATCAGAACTGGTACTCGAAAAGTAGTTGGAGGAATTAAGTCTAATTTCAATAAGGTAAGCGCACCAGTTAAAAAAAGGTTATGCTAGCACGCGCCACGGTCTAACTAAAAAGAAAGCATTGCCTCTTGAAGCTAACAAGAGAAAAGGAAATACTATTAAAGTCCCTAAAAAAATGTTATGAACGATTATAGAAATAGACTGGATCTTTGCAAAAAAACCAAAAAGAAAGTGGAGCGAAACCAGTTAATACAACCCATTATTCTAAGGTTCAACCACCAACACAAAAAAACTCTCTTGAAAACATTCCAAGTCACACTGGAGAAGTAGAAGAGTTCTAAAAATCTAAAAAGTTAGGAGAAATCCTAGCTTTTTTTGTATAGTAGCGTAGAACTCGTTGCATTTTTTTAGAGCATATCGGCTACAATAGGGATATAGATTAAAAGGAAAGAGAAATCTTTAGGGAGGAAAAAAATTATGTTTAATGGATTGTATTTATTTTTTTAATTGATTATGGAAAATCACTATTGTTACACCCAATCACACATGGTTTTGGGTTTGCTATTCTATATTTTTTTGTGGCAAGTGATTGGTATTCCAATTATTTCTGTTGTCAGAGATTTAACAGAACCGTTAAAAGTTAAACTAAATATGAAAGTTAATTATTTTGTTTTTAGTTTTCTGTTGCTTGACTGGCCTATTCTCTTCAATTTATTTCCTATCTGGATTAGAGGAGAACATAATGTATATGACCGTGCCTTTAGATTGGTTGGAGTTTTTTTGGAACTGTCTTTCTTTTCTTTATCCCTGTAACTATTATCTTAGGCGCAGGCATCATCATTCCTGTTTACTCTATCATGATGTGGATTGTAAATGGTATCATCAGCGTCCTACCAGTTCTGGCCGGACTTGCAGTTCTCATGCCTATCGTATTCTTCGGAGGTATCTTCTCGATTGTAGGAGCAGTAGCAGGGAGATTATAGTCATACATAATCTTAGGGTCACTTGTTGAAAGTGGCCTTTTTCTTTATCATAGCTTTACTATCAAGCGATTTAGAGATAAAATAGTAGTATAGAAAAAATTGGAGAATTACATGAGATTAAATCCTTTTAAAAAAAGAAAAAAATAAGGCAAAGTTGCCAGTTGAACCAGTTCAAGAAAAAGGTAGTTTGAATATTATCGCAGACGACCATAATCTACGTTACAAGTATGACGAGAATTGGGAAAATCGAACATTCTTAGATACAGTCAAAATCGCTAACGTCAAAGCGATCCTCACAAACGTACCTAGCGCACCACTCGCATTGGCTAACGGTTTTGGCTATATGCAGATTTTTATCTATTGAGGGAAAGACCTCTTAGCAGACATCTTACGCAGAACAAGTTGAAATTATTAGTGGATATAAACACTGGCTTGACACTATGGAATTTGATTTTACGGAGTTGACTACACGCCTTCCAACCGACTTAATGTTCCAGATTGCTGAATTAAGAGAGTTACACGAAGAGGTTACACAAGAACTATTGTCGCCTTATATGGATGAGCGCAAGAGAGCGCAGAAAGAATATCGACGTGATGTTTTAGAGCATCAGATTAAAATTCTTGAAATCGTGGCGCGTGACCACTTCAATACAGAGTTCTTTATCATGTTCCATGGACGGACACTAGCAGAGTTAGCTTCTAAGGTAACGGCTTCAAACAATGCGTCCAAAACATTTAGACCAAGAATTGTATCTGTCGAGAAAAAGGAACAGATTATCAGAAACCTTAATAACCCAAATGGAAATGGAGAGTAATAGTAGAGTATGTTTTTATCAAGAAGAGTAATCAATACATATATTAGAAATGGTTATGACCTCAATTTCCAAGGTAGAACACAACCGGAGGAATAAACTTTAAGGAGAATGACACTTACGTTAGATACTCTAACGGAGTACGTTCTGTCCTTTATATCGCAAATGGTGACTATCCAAAGGGAAGTCTACCACCATTCTGGGCAAGTCCATTGATACAGATAGACGGAGCGACTGCTTTAAGATTTATCTCACCTAATAATAAGGCTTCAGAAGAGGTTGACAAGTCTATTTCAAACTTAGGACACTCTTCTAACCGAAAAAATACAGATGATTTAACAGATAGCGACGAGATCCAGTCCTTGCTTGCTTTAAAAAGCACTGCTGAGAGTAATGGTAAAATCAAAAATGTAGCAGTTAGCTATCTAGTTGACGCTGACACAGAGGCACAACTAAAACAAAAAGAGCGTGGAGTGAAAGCTAATTTGTCTGGATATTCAGTTCATGTTAGCCAAGGTATGATGCAAGCAGAACTGGATGCTAACTTTGCACCAGCAAGCTATCATTCAAGTATGCCTCAAAGTAGAAAGCCTCAACCAATAGATACTGGGACATTGAGTGTAGGATTTCCCTACATTCACACTAGCTTGATAGATAAGCATGGTATTTTCTTAGGATTTACTCGTACTGACGGAGTTGTCCTCTTTGATATGTTACAACGTGATAGTGAGCGCTTATCCCCTACGTTATTGATTGCAGGGCAGAATGACGTAGGGAAAGAAAAGTTACTTGGGAAGTATTTAGACGGTCTATTTGCTAAAGGACACACTTTAATCAATATTGATATTTCTGGCGCTTTAACTGACCTTACTAGAAAACAAGGTGGTCTGGTTATTGATATCGTGGACGGAGAGAGTGAATACCATATCAATCCTCTACAAGTCATGCCTACACGTATTTCTGATGGTCTTAAAACGGACGAGGTTCGTAGCTATAAAGTTCACAAAAACAAAATGAAAGTCTTGGCCAGTATAAAGGACGAAAGTCTTACCCAGACAGACTACAATAACCTCATGGAAACAATGGATAGTCTATATGCTGACTTTGGACTTTGGGAGTTGAATGAAGCGAAACAGAAAAATGATTATCTAGTGACTACTAATGTAGTCGAATCTGATTTCCCTCTATTGAGTAATCTCGTGGACGCTTTTGGATGCAGATTGGCGCAGAGAAAGAAGTAGAGGGGAAGCAGGGCGCTCTAAAGCAGAGAGTTACGAAAGATTATTGAATGCCTTCCGCGCTATCCTTAATGATTATCGTTACATGAACAAACACTCTAACTTTGTCAATATCGAGGACGAGCAAGTCGTTACATTCAACCTATCTGCTATTGATGATAAAGCCTTGCTTCACATTGTCCTTTACCAACTTTTGAGCTTGGCATCTGCTGAGTCCGTTAAGAACGGTATTAAGAATATGAACGAAGTAGTAGGAGTAGATGATAATGAAGTTCCAAATCATGTAATCATTACAATTACTGGTGCTGATAAGTTGTTTGAACCAAGCTATGCTCAATCTCTTACTTTCCTTGCTGAAATGATTGACGAAGTGACTAAGAATGATACTGGAATCATCATGGAGGTATCTTCACTTGATAAAATCCTATCATCTACTGAATCGAATGACTTGTCGCCTTATGTTCTGGCAACTCGTCGCGTATTTTTCAAGTATGCGCCAACGTATTCTTACTCAACAAGACGTACTGGTTATCCCTAAGATCGCGAAGAGTTTTGGAGATTTAACGCAATCTGAATTAGAAACTTTACGCTATCTACAATACGGACAATATTTCTTGAATATCTCTGGAGTGTCAAACTATACGTTTGAAATGCAACTGACAGACAGACAAGATATTGACTACTTTGCTTTACCATACGCAGAAACTGCAAGATATTCTAAGATGCGCTAGAAAAGAGGTACAATGACATCAGCTTTTGAAACGTATTATAAGATACAGAAAAAAATCCATAATACCAGAACGCTTCATTATCTCAATATTCTAGCGTTATCTGGAGAGATTGGCTTCCTCTTTGGTAGCTTTTTATCCTACTCTTACCATGTTAGCGAGTTGGTCGCTCGCTACGGTAAGGAGATTGTCTTACTAGGCTTTATGCCTTATGTATTAGTTGGGATAGTAGCAAGCATCTTCTTGCTCATTGTTGGTAAGAAACAAGCTATCCCTCTAGTATTGATACTGGTATTCTTTCCTTCTGCCTTGTTAACGGAATCTGGCTTAAATGCTATCTTCCTTGTTGCAGTCGCTTATACAATCCGAAAGATTGAACTAGGTCATAGACAAATGATTGTCAGTGCAATATCTGGATTTTCGGAGAAATATTCACCACTCTATGAAAAGCGCCTAGCAAACAAGCAGAAGTACAGAGAATACTTTCAAGCCTTTATGCTCTTGGAGTTCTTTGATGCAGAGGATTTTACCCTTTTAAGTGAAAAGGACGAGAAGTACACGCATAAGAAACTAGGAATTTATGACCGTAGATTGACAAGAACCTTTAAAATCAAAGGAGTGTGGGGTAAGGTAACGGTTATGGACGACCTTTTTATCGCCCCTCAGAAACGCTCAATCTGGACTAGAATAAGGAAAGGAGTTCGATATTTTGGATAAACACGAACACATAGAGGAACTGGAAGAGGATTTCTCTTCTAGTGACTATGCTGAATACTATGATGAGTATTATAGCGAGTTAGACGAGCAAGAAATCGAACGAAACCGTAATAGACGGTCTGGCTTATTCTCACGCAGTCGAATGTATGTTGATGATATCCGAAGTGAACTGACTGACGAAATCAGTGGCACGATTGACCTACAAAAAGAGTATTACAGACAGAGTGAAAACAATTTCTTGTATCATGAACAAGTCAACCGAAACAAAATCTTTTATCGTCAACTATTCCAATTCCTCATCACTGGCGCAGTCCTTATCGGTATCCTATATCTATTCTTACTGATAGGGAGTTAGTGCATGAAGTTATTAAAAGCGAAAATATATCTAATTTTAGCAGAAGTAGGCGCAGTATTGATATTAGCCTATATGCTCTTTGTTATCCTTGCAGCAATCTTCACCGCAGTTACATCCGAACAAGCTCGAAAAGCGAATGATTGTAGTGTCAAAAAGACAGATACATCAGTAACAGTAGCAACAGGAAATGAAACTGTCGAATCTTTTGTGACAGAACATGAAGAGGCTTATATCCTATCGTGGAAAGCTGGAGGATATCTACCTTCCTTTTCTATTGCTCAAACCTTTGTCGAGTATGGTTTTAACTTTACCAATCCGTCTGGGACGAGTTTTTGGCTTGCTCACAACATGGGAGGGGTTAAAACTGGAGGAAGTATTGACAACTTTCCTATCACGCTTGAAACCTATGGTAAGGACGCAGTTGATTTATCTGGGACAAAGTTAGGTACAAACGTAGGAGATAACACTGGAGGAAACTACGCTTGGTTTAAGTCCTATGATGCAGGTATTGTAGCGAAATCTGAGTTTATGGCTCACCAAACACTCTATAAGGGTGCGATAAATAATACCGAGCCTAGAGAAATCTCAAAAGCGATTGCACAAGGGGGTTGGGCGAGTGATCCAGTAGCTTATGAAAACTCTTTAAATGAAGCATATGATAGAGTAGGCTCTAAATATAAGTGGCTTGACGAGAAAGCTATTAAAAAATATGGAAAATCGCCTTTTGTAGAAATTGGCCCTGTTCAACCGTCGGATAGCCTTGGAATTACTACACCTAAATCCAAAGGGAAAGATAAGTGTAAGAAACGTAAGTCTGCATCAGACGGTACTGGTAAAGTGCCTAGTGGCGTACAAGTGGACGGTAGTGGTTGGAAACCAAAAGACTTGCCAGCAGAGTTGAAAGACTACATTATTGAACCACAACAACTAGGTTTAGAATACGATAGTACGACTGGTTGGGTTGAAAAGACTGGTGAGTGTGTTGACCTTACTGTTAGTCTAGGGAATATCCTTTGGGGACATTCTGGTACTGTTATCGGTGACGGTAAAGACCAAGCGAGTGCATGGTCTAAGATTTTCGGAAATAGTACAACCTCAAAAGCTAGAAAGGGTGCTATCTTCTCTAGCATGGAGGAGGCAACCTACGGACATACTGGAGTTGTGTGTCATGTATTCGAGGACGGAACATTCCTAGTTGTCGAGCAGAATTATTCTGTAAGTGGGAACGCAATCGGTAAAAAGAATACATATAGCTACCGTCTTATCAGCAAAACTGCTAGCGAAAAGAACGGTTTTACCTTTGCTTATGGAAATGAGTCTGACCTAAAGTTGACTAAACAATAAAAAAAGCAGTGACAAAATCACTGTTTTTTTATTTATAGTTCACCTATTTTTTTATACTTTTTAGCGCTTGACCGTTATTTTTTTCTTGCAATTATAACGCTAAAGCGTTATAATGAAAGTGTAATCACAAAGAAAAGGGTGAATAATAGTGGTAGTAATCACATTGAAAGAAACACTAGCAGAGCGTGGGATAACTCAGTCTGAACTATCTAAACTGGCAGGACTAAGACCGAGTACGGTATCATCTTTATTAAATGGTAGCACGCGCATTGAGTTTGAAACAATCGAGAAGATAGCGAAAGCATTAAATACAGATGATATCAGAGAGATAATCTCATTGAAACAAGAAATAGTAAGGGAGAAAGATTTATGAACGACTTTGATATTTTTGACCTTTGGGAGAATGACACACCTAAAAGTGAATTTGAAAAACTTTCTATCGAGGAAGCCATTGAAGTTAAAAAACGCGAACTCTTAGAGAAAGAGGAAGAGGAAAAGAGAGAAGCAGAAAGAAAAAAACAAGAACTTATCAAGGCAAAAAGGGATAAGGAGTATAAAGAGTATAGTGCTAAAGTAGAGCGATTGTTTAAGTGGATGATTGGTTTCTCTTTATTCGCAACTGTATCTGTCGCTTATTTCCTTTATAAAGATTTCTTCTTTTTGACCTTACAAGGAGGGGTTTCAATCACAGGGCCTACGAAAGAACTTGGGAAAGCGATCCTATCGGTTATCTTCTCAGTTGTTTTATCTTTTCTTGCACCAGCACTAATAACATTCTTTATTGTAGATTTACCAGATAACAAGGAGAAACAAGAATGACTAAACTAAAACTATTATTGATTGGTTTCTTGTCAGTTTCAGTAGTGACTGCTGGAGCAATCATTTATATCCAACACGTCAATAAGACAAAACAAGAAGCGCAGACCGTAGAAACGACTGAAGAGAAGAAAACACCAGACCAAACTGCTGAACGAGTAGTGATTACTGAAGATGATAGGAACTACAACGAGGCTTTATCTGCTCTTGAAATGGCAGGGCATAAAGCAGAACCTAGCATTGAGAAAGAAGTCAAAGAGGCTTTTAAGGTTGTTATCAAGGAATGTAGGAGAGCGAAAGATTTAGAATTTGATTATTCAATCGAAAATCATCTAAAAATGGCTACACACGATATGATTATCGCTTTTGCAGTAGCATTGCAACAAAACGGATATGATGTGAATGTTGACGATATTGAGGTTTACGAATCAAAATCGGCTGGAGTAGTACAATTTATTGTTAAATCAACTAAGAAAGATGCTGATAGCATTTTCTGGGTAGGTAACTACTACACATCAGAGCAACAAGTAAATATCAAACGTTACTATGGAGGACACGTAGGAAAGGCTTTTGGGTAAGGAATATGACTACATTATACTTATATCGTTCACTCGTTGTTAAGACCACGGAGAAAGCTATCCTCGTACGCTTTCCTAAGAAAAGCGAATATAACTACATGGCTACGTGGATACCTAAGAAGCGCGTGACAGTCATTAAGAATGAGGACGGAGAGGAATTTTATAAGCTAGAGGTTAAACCATTCTATACTTATGAATTGCACTCTTTGAACAATTCACATGAAAGTACACTGTTGATCCGTGCTGAACAATTTATCGAACTGTTTAAGGGAGTTGATAGTTACGCACGGAAGGAACTAGATATCCAAGCTATCGAGGAACAAGAGGAACTGGACTTTATTTCTCTTAAAGCTATCCGTGGCTTATTGTTTGACGCTAACTTTGATAGTTCACAGTTGGCGCGTGATACTGGTATTTCTCGTCAGACACTTATTTCACTGAATAAGAAAGAAAGACCACTATCAAACGTGAAACTGGAAACTCTTATCAAGTTGCAGAAATTTATCTACTCTAAAGGACGTAAGGAGTAGTATGACGAAAAAAGACAAAGATTTTTTGAAACAACTAGCTAAAGCCTATCTCGTAGTGATGATTGGTACTGGTATCATCTTATCAAGCATCTACATGACGATTGGATATAAGGTTATCTACCACTTATCACTATCTGGAGTTCTAGCGTGGCTCATTCTATCCATTGTATTATCGCCTTTATTTGTCTATACTAAGGGCATGAAACACGTACAAGACCATTTTATCTTGTCTAATTGGAGTTCTCTTTTATTCTTACTGCCTACGGTTGTCGCTTTGGTTGTAGGAATGGTTGTAGCTCGCCAAGAGAATAGACAACAAATGACTGGTTACAATGGTTATAATATCGGTATCACGTTCACCGACTATCACAAGACCACTTTTAGACCATATACTGATAAGCAGACCACAGAACTTGCTGAGAAACTAGAAGCAGCAGGCCAGAAAGAACAAGTCCTTGATGATAAAGGGTATTATATCTTCTATAAAACAACTTGTCCTTATTGTAAGGTAGGATTGACTTCCTTACTTGAAAGACTTCCAGAAGATAAGCGTCAGAACCTCGTATTTATCGACTTGAATAGTAATGATGCTGAAAGAGTAGCCAATGCTCTAGGAGTTGATAAAGCTGGCACAGTAGTTGCAGTAGTGAAAGATAAGGAGAATGGAAACTCTAAACTTATGAAAGAAACAATCGCTTTTGATGATGATAAGGACGAAATCGTCGCTAATAAAGACATTATAGACAAGATAGTAGCAAAGGAGAATGTATGAACCTAGCTTTACTCATTCTACAATACTTCCTATTTAGTCTATTCCTATTCTGTCTAAGAGTAGCAGTCCAAGTCTATCGCTATCGCTTGCCAATCATAAGGCATGAATTTGAGTTCAGTCAGACAACTAAGTTGCTTATCTGGGCAATCCGTAGAGTAGTTTTACCCTTTACTTTCCTCGGAATAATCATTGAAATCGTGAACACGCAGAATTTCTGGTTAATCATTCCCTTGGCTATCGGATTTATCTTACCGTCATTCTTTTTCTTAGGAAAGAAACCAAAGAATATTTTCCTGTCAGCAGTAGATGAATATTTCTATACACGCAGAGCCAACCTCTTTGAGAAATGCCCTCGTTGTAAAGATAGCAAAGTATTCTATTGTAAACTCTATGAGGTAGAACCAAGCGATATGGAGGTAGGAGAGCAGATTGATGATAACTGTTACTACTTAATCAGCAAAGAGGGGCAGTTATACACTCTAGGCTTCCTCTATGATAGAAATAGCCTTGCTTTAGCATTCATTGAAGAGCCTCACAAGTTCAATAGCTATCTCAATCAGTTCTATCCTCTATTAGAGCCTTACCAGTCACTTGCTAATATCGTTGAAACGGAAGATGAAATCTTCTGGCAAGAACCAGAACTATTCTGTTCTAAGTGCCACGAACAAGTGAACCAGACACCGATTTATCTCGGTAGAACCTTTATAAAAATAATGGATAGTAAATGGATAATATGTATTTACTTAGTAAATAATAAATAAATAAATAACAGATTGGAATTAAATAATGAAATCTTCTGCAAATAATAGACGGTTGTTGAGTGTTAGTTTATTTCTCTTAATCGACAGCTTTCTTACTTTCTATATTTTTTTATTACTGTATCTGCTTTTCTAATATATCAGTGGTCTATAAATATAGACTACAATACCTTTAAATCTTACTATGACTATGATATAACTAGCGTAATGGCTTTTAGTGTTCTTAGTGGAAGTTTGCTAACATCCGTGTTGTATCGACCATTATCTCATTCAATCTGGTTCAAACCACTGTGGGATAAATTGAAACAGGAAGTTACATCAAAACAATGTGTAGACGAAAGGGAATAAGATAGTGGTAAAAGATAGTGTAGGAGTTGTTAAACTCCAGCCGTGGGTTATGTTGAGTGAAGAGAAGTATAGTTCAGAAGGAAATTTAGAGGCACATTATTATCATGCAAAAGATAACAATGGCAAGGTGCTTTTTACTACCAAATCTGGCCAACTTAGAAAGAATCCGGACTATGTACTACTTGCTTTACCAGAAGGTCAGAAAGGGGTAATGTACAAACTAGTTGAGCAAGGACGCTATCCAGAGCTACCTAGTGATCCATCTTTTGAAGTTCCTTCACAATGGAAGGTTCAAAATGTAGAACATGAACAAGCAGAACGTTACTACTGGTACGCTTTAGAGGTAGTGTCAGATATTCTAACCGACCTAGACACCAAAACAGAAGTGCCAAGAGGGCAGAGTCCTCGGTATAGCGATATTGACTTGTTTAAGGATAGAGTAAACGTGGATATTCAAAAAAATAATAAATAACAGATTAGATAAAACTAGTCTGTTTTTTCTTTTGACAATATACCCCAAATGGTGTATAATAATATTATGGTGAAAGGAGAAAGGGGGTATCTATGAAAGTAGATACAGAGAAAATCAAAGTGCTATTTGAAAAGGAGAATCCTTATCGGATAGCAAAAGGATACTGGACTTGCAGTGTCCGTAGTCCAAAGGCTCGCAAAGGGGGAAAGGAAGTTGGAAAATGCAAGCATCCGTGTAGGGTGCGATACTGACTGAGTATGCTAACAATCGTAGATTGAAATATTGAAAGAGGAAAAGAGGTAAAAAAATAATGGAAGAAATTTCAGTTAGAGAAGGTAAAGAGTTAAGAGCGAAGTATGATTTCCCTTTTTAAATCAATAGACTATGTTTTTTTGACGGTTTAGAATTGTTATCTGGAAAGACAAAAGATAATGTTAAGGTTACTATTTACATTCCAGACTTTAAAAAAAGAACCTTGACGCTCAGTATTTAGAGTCTTTAGCAAAGTTACTAGCTGAAGCAGACGCTAAAGATGAAGTAGTTGAGGAATATGTAGGTGAAGATGTTTACGGTGAAGAAATGCCAATCAACTTATCTGATGAAGATTTAGAGGATTGCTACTATTCAATCGACTATCGAGGTATCCGTAGAACTATTTTTAAACAGAAGTTAGAGGATTTAAAGAAATCTTTACAAGGGAAGTTGGAAAATCGTGATCGAGCAGAATTAGAGAGATTTATGGAAGATTTGTCTTGGGAGTTCCTATCGGATACTAGAACGACTGTTCAAGTCCTTAACAAGATTAAAAAGAACGTATCATCCAAAGAATAAATATGATGATAAAGACCTAAGAAAGAATTGGGAAAATGAATTTTTGTATTACTTTGCATCTTGTAGGTTTGATTTAACTGGTAATTATGACCGATATAGTTCTAACTGGTACGTGACACGTGATATGTTCTCTTTAGGACAATTCTCAAAACATAATACACAGTCGATATTGTTTATAGAAAGTTGTGATTTTTAAAACACTTTTATCTGGAGTTGAGCGTGGTATTTGTCGGTTCTCAATTTTTGAAGATAAGCGATGCTTTAACCGTTTATCAATGGAATACTTAACTATTGTTAAGGGTAATTTCTCAATCACAACAGGAAGTCATAGTATTGAAGAAGAAAGCGCAAAACTAATTGAGCTAAATGGAACATATCGCATTTATACTTACGATAACAATTTATTTGCTTTTTGTGAGAGAGTAACAAAAGGGATAGATGAGCTTATTGAATGTTGAATTAACAAGGAGGAAATTATATGATTTTGTTGTTTATTGTATTGTTTATTATAGGAGTGTGCATTTCATTCAATGGAGTATTGATCATAGCTAAAAAAATACAGACATTAGAATTGGATTGAGTGGTAGGAAAGATTTCTTTTTGTCTCTAAGTCCGAGGGAATGGATGTTAAGTATATTTTTAATTTTGGTAGGAGGGATAATGATTTACTTCTCTTCTATTGAGTTAATGCCATATATTATAAGTACATTTGAGTTAAAAATAGGAGATATACTATGACAGTATTGTATTATTATCTTTTTATAAACAAGGGTATCTTTAAATCAATAAGGAAAAAAATATTCTTTGTTCTAAAAGTGTATGGAAAGTGCTAGTAAATATCATTTATGGAGCTATCTCGTTTAATGCTATCCCTTTATCTTATTCTTGGTTTTTAGTATATCTCAACAACTGGATTGCTATGTCGTCAGTTAGTTCGGGAGTGATTGAGAATAAAGTAATAGCATTCATGCTGCTATGCTTTTTAGTTATCTCTTTCATTGATATAGTCGGTTTGCTTCTTATCACAGTACTAGGAACTGTAACTTTAGCTTTTATGATACTGGCAAGATTCTTTGACGAATTATTTGACAGAGAACGACAGAACGAGAATAGAAAAAGACTTAAACATATACATAAATCATTGACTAAGTAGATTGGAGTTTAAATAGGAGGTATAGTATGACAGTATTAGAAATACATGAGAATGAATGTTTTAAGTTAGCTAAAGGGGTTTTGAAAACAAATATTGATACCCCTATATTAGCAAAAACAAACTCGTACGATGGAGTGAATTATATCATTTTTCATTGACGGCGAGAAACTGGCTGAAAAATCTTAAATTAAAGGTTAAAAGTAGCTTGAAAAAAAGAGTGTACTATCTGACAGATATGACAAATATTGTTTAGAGTTAGATTTTGATAACCCTTATATGCAAAATATAAGTTTGTACTTTGAAAAGATTATCGAATCAGCAGTCTTCTATATAGTCCCAGAAAGTCTTTCTGAGACTAAAGAAGATTTAAACTGGTTTAAAAAAAGTTATTTATGAGGACGGATATTCTAAAGAGGAGTTGAAAAAAAGATTTTGGGATTATTGAATTCAATCCTAAATTATACTTAGAATTTTTAGACTTAACAATCGCATCACCGATTGAAGTGGAAACTGTTTTCCAAAGACGGACGACAAAAAGTTGAGGCTGGACGGATTCAACAGTACATTTTGCCACATGAAATAGGTTATGAGCCACCTGTTGAAATTGTCGAACGTTATCTAACAAGACGTTTTGACCGACAACAACCAGCTCAATTTCTTTCAAAAACCAACCACAATAACAGAGACGTTATCTAAAAAGATATACTTGCAATAACTTTTTGGTGATATAATCCTTAATCTTATTCATAGAGAAAAAAGAACACGTTATTGAATATCAAACATATAAAAACAATAGCTGAATTTACCGTGGATCGATTTTTCTTTTTGTAAATTGGGCGAGAGTAATTGTTGAAATAGTAGATAAATATATCCGTCGTTTTAACAAATTATATTACACTGAAGAAGAACTAGAGGAATTGTTTAATCTATCTCGTGAGAGTGTAGAAATTGTTTACTTAATTGAATTTGACGGTATCTTTAAATACTTGATGAAAGCAGAACGCTTGCAGAAAGCCCTTGCTGACGGTAGCCTTTTAGGTCATAAAGAAGAGATTGAACTGAAAGAAACAAACACTGGTCTGCAAGTGAAAGATACAGACATTGAACGCTTAGAACTATCGTATAGAGCCTTGACTATCAACGCAGTACCACTCTATCTTTAGAATAATAACAGATTAGCGCTTCTGGGAATCCCAGAGGTGCTTTTTGGTCTATCATAGCTTAACCTTTAGAAAGGCTTATAGTATAATTGTAGTATGATTATAACCGCATTAGCAGAGAAAGAGAGTCAAGGGGTAGAATACTACCTAGCCTTGTCAGAAACCGCAAGCACGCGCGATACAGTCACTAAGACTGCCAAGAAACAAGGGTATCTTGAAATCAAAGCGTGTAAATACCTTAATAACAACACACTCATTATAACGTGGGCGAAAGGGCATCTAGTCCGATTGAAAGAGCCAGAGGAATACAATGAGAAATGGAAAGACTGGTCTTTGGAAAATCTTCCTATCGTACCAGACAACTTTGAGTATGTAGTTGATGAAAAGCGTAAGCGACAGTATGAGATAGTCGAGAAGAAACTGAAGATTGCTCAACAAATTATCTGGGCAGGCGACATTGATCGTGAGGGTTCTTATATATCCTATCTTATTTGTAAGCAAGCGAAAGTCTGGAATGACGAGCGCAAGACATTTAAGAGCCTTTGGATTGACGACCTCACAACCAAGCCTATCCGCAAAGGATTTCAAAATCTAAAGGATATTGACTACCGTTACTTACAAGCACAAGAAGCACAAGCACGCGCGATTGCTGACTGGCTTTTTAGGTATGAACAGTAGTAGGTATCTATCGAAGTCACTAGAGAATAAGCTAGGCTTACGAGTTCCAGAGAAAGAGGGGAAAATCGCATCTGGGCGCATTATAGGCCCTACTACCTACTTTATCTACCAGAGAGAACAAGAGCGAGAGAACTTTGTAGAAAGAACCTACTATGAACTAGAAGCGACTTTCACGCATCCGAACGGTACATATACTGGTAAATACATTCCAGCCGATATAACCTATACAAAGGGAGAACGGAAAGGGAAGAAGTGGAAAGGAGATTGTGATACCAGAGAGCAGTGGGAGAAGTTAATCGCCAATCCGTCTTTTATCGGTCAGTTTGATAAAGGAGATAGTAGAGTTAGAAAAAGAACTCAAAGAATCACGCTCACCTCGATTATATAGTCTGAGTGATATGCAGAAAGCTATGGATAAGAAGTTAGGTATCAGTCCGGCTGAAACACTTGCTATCTTACAAGAGTTGTACGAAACGGATAAATACGTGACCTATCCACGTACATCATCTAATCATATATCAGTAGAGAGGTTTGAATACTTACATGAGAGCCTTTATACCATGACACAGTTAGCTGATATCCCTCTATCTGAATGCGTACAGTCTGGCAAGGTTGACGGTTTTTACGTGAACAACAAAAAGGCAGCAGTACACGCAGGCTTAACACCGACTACTGAATTTCCTACTATGGAAGAAATCGCATCATGGAGCAATGAAAAGCGTACTATCTATATGGAAGTATTGAAACGTAGCCTTGCTATCTTCCTATATAAATACCAGTACGAGCAGACAACCATTATCACACAAGTTGGTAATGGTAAGTTCCAAACCATTGGGCGCGTGACTGCTCGCAAAGGTTGGAAAATATTGTGGGAAGATAAAGAGGCATTGTTTGATATAGATAATGTAGAAGAGCAATCCTTGATTAAGGTAGCCTTGAATGATACGGTTATCCCAAATCTGACACCGATTGAGAAACATACTACCAAGCCTCAACTATATACAGAGGGGACATTGATTGACGCAATGGAAACTGCTGGCAGACATTTTGAAGATGAAGAGTTGAGAGCAATCATGAAAGAAACTCAAGGACTAGGAACTGAAGCAACCAGAGCGCCTACTTTGGAAAAATCAAGAATAATCATTGGTATGTTGTTAAGAAAGGGCGCATCCACCTAACAGAGTTAGGACGATTACTTTGTCAATCCTATTCAAGCGTTAAAATCCTTAGTGATGCGCAGACTACTGCTTTGTGGGAACAGTCGCTCAAAAAAATCTCAAATGGAGAGAATACCAAGGAGCGCTTTTTGTCGAATATCATTAGATATTTGAATAGAGAGAGCGAGAAGAACTTATTTAATGACCTTGACAACTCTATGAGTAAGGTTGATTATCTTCCATATAAAGAGTATATGGAGAAATTGAAACAATCTGCAACTGGAGAAGTAGGAGAATGTCCGAAGTGTCATGCACCAGTACGCTATATCACAAGCAAGAATAAGAAAGTGTTCTTGAAGTGTCAGAATGGACTGCTGACACAAGAGCAACTAGCAAATGGAGAAGTAGCATCTTGTGACTTTTTTTCTTGAATATGGAAGTAGCCAGTAAGAAGCTCACGGAAAAAAATGGCGCGTGATCTTCTTACGAAGAGAAGAACAAGCGTAGTGAAAGGATTTAAAAAAATCCAAGAACCAAGGTACGTTTGACGCACGAGTTATCCTTACTGACGACCTAAAATTAGCCTTTGAAAAAAAGCTAAAGTCTGATTTAGGCTATCATAGTCAAAAAAATCGACTATCATACTTTTTACTTTTTGTTAATTTTAAGGTAAACTATTATGTATAAAAATAAAAAAAGAAAGAAAGGTTTAGTTATTTATGCAAACTAAAGACTTAGTTCCTTCGGATAGTCATACTATCCAGAAAACACTTGCTCTTGGTTTACTTGCTAGCGCTTTTTTAACTGCTAACGCAGTCGCAAACGCTGATAGTAACACTGACGCTAACCCACCTACGTCTGAACTTACACCACCAACAGACACACCGACTGTTGATATTCCAGTCACTACTGAAGCACCACAGACGGAAGCACCACAGACGGAAGCGCCTGGCGAAGTAGTTACTAGCGAGGAAAACCCCAGCAACAACAGATGTACCTTCTACTGATGTTCCACAAACAACAGAAGATAAACCGTCTGAGTTGAAACCAGCCGAGGAATTGCCAGCTACAACTGAAACAACTGTAACAACTGTAACATCAGAAACAACTGAACAACCAACTACCTCAACTGAAACAACTGAAGCCACTACAACCGACAAGGCTGAAATTCCTGTTGTTACGGAAAAAACCAAAAGCCAGCAGTAGAAGTTCCAGAAACGAACGATACAGGTAGAGAAACTATCCTACATCCACAAGAAACTGGAACACCAACTGTTACACCTACAAACGAAGCACCAGTCATTACAGACCAAGGTTACAAGATTGTAGATATTGCTAAGTCAATTCTAACTCTTGAAAATGCTGACGGTTCACTTGTTAAGGTAAACCCAGAACTTGTAGGGAGGGGTTACTAACGAGGACAGTACAGTTTCTATCAAGAACGCTAGAGGCGGACTTGAAACATTGCCAGAAACAAACTCAGTAGATAGCATTATGCTTACTGTTTTAGGTTTCTTGCTATTGCTCTTCGGTTTCACTTTGGTTAACAAAGCAAAACAGAACAACTATACGTATTTATAAGAAAAAGGGGAATAAATGAATAAGCAACAACTTTTTAATAAATCATCAGAAACACAAGCACGCGCACGTTTGGTTAATACTAAAAGCATACGGATTGATTAGCGCAGTCGTATTGGCAGGGGCAGTTACTTTGGCAGTCGGAACTGGAAACGTAAGCGCAGATGAACAACCTACAACAGTTACATCAGCAAAAACTCCAGCACCAGTAATTCCAACACCAGTTAAGGACGGTGAAACTGTAACAGTCACATCAGAGTCAACTTCTGCACCAGTTAAAGTAGAAGCAGTTTCTGAAACTGGTTATCCGTCAACAAACTTGACTGAGAAACAACCAGAGCCAACTGCTGAACACGTTGAAATGACAAACAACGCAAACAAGGCAGGCAAGGAAATTGTTACGCCAGTCGAAACACCAGAACTCGACAAAGCAGTTAAAAAAGCTAAAGACGCAGGCGTAGAAGTGACTGAAAAAGCCACAAGTTGCTCATAATACATTAGCTGAAGCTAAAGCTGATGAAAAGAATCAAGTAAAAAGCTATTGATGAAGCAAAAGCTGAAAAAAATTGAAAAATACTGAAGCAATCAAAGAAGCTAATGACACAAATGAGAAAAATCAAACAGGCCAATAAAGATGAAGTAGCGCGTGTTAAAAAAAGCTAAACGAAGATGAAAAAAACGTGCTGAAAAAGCTAAACGTAGATGAACAAGCACGTGTTAAAAAAATCAATGAACAAATCGCTAATGATAACAAAGCGAAGATGGCAACACTTGGCTTAACTTATACAGGCGACATTGAAAAAGATAAAAAAGGCTATTGCTGATTATCTTAACAAAGCAAAATTAGAAAACCAAAAATGGTCTGAAAGATTTTTGAAGAGAAAAAAACGTCAAGCTAAAAGCTCTTCATGATAAAAAAATAGAGCTATCATGGCATCTAAGGGACTTAAGTACACTGGAGTCTGGGAAACTGATAAGGCAACAGTGGCTAAGTGGAATAAAGAAAATGCTGGTGTAAGGGTAATCGCAACCAAAGAAACAGGTTTGACTGCAACCTCTAAAACAACTTTTGAAGTAGTTTCAGGTGCTTCTAAGGTTGTTGCCCCTGACTATACAGCTAATGTTATTCAAGGTTACGCTCGTAACACTAACTTGGATGCTAAATTTGACAACGTATTCTTATTAGATGATAAGAGTGGTACTGCTGAAATCAAAGTGAAGAATACTTCACACGGTGATGTTACTCTTAAATTTAGTAACATCACACCTTCGGCTGAATCTGGTTTTATCCGTTCGTATGTTGCCTTGTGGGCAGCAGAGGACGGAGGGATTGGATACGGAGTATTCATTTCAGCTGGAGCTGGTGAAGCCAACGGTGGCGGTGGAGTTGACGGACAAGGTGGAGGCGGAGCATCTGGCGCTTACCTTAATGACCGTCAAGGTTGGATTAAACAAGTTTCTGTTACAGTAAATACAGATGCTACTGATTTAACCGATGTAACTATCAATGACGTAGATAGTAACCAAGTAATCAAAGTTTCACCTATGGGCAATGCCAAAGTGACAACTGGTAAGAATATTTCTCAAAGCGGTAATACATTTACTGCTAACAACTCAGCACAATCTCAAAGTACAGCAGGGGTTTTGGATAGTAATGGAGTTGGTTGGACTTATGATAAAGGTCAAAAAAATTCACTTCTGGTTCGACCATATCAACACTTCTGACAATTCTTACTCAATCGTTGGAGGTATCTTCGGACGAGCTTCCCAAAAAAAGAAGTGAAGGAGAAGGTTGCACCAATTTCTATCAAGCCAGTGCCTGAACCGAATTTTTCACCTAAAAAAACAGACCCAGTTGAACTTAAAAAACCAGTTACACCTGAAGAATTTAAGCCTAAAGAATTTAAGCCAACTCTCAAACCTTATGTGAAAGTTCCAAATGAAAAGAAAATTTCAGTGGAATATCATAAGACTGCCGTGAAGTACGCTCCGAAAATCAGCAAAGGAGTAGTAAACGACGATAACAAAGATATCGACGGTAAACTAGTTCCTAAAGGCTCACTCGTTAACTGGACACTTAAAACTGGCTTGCTCAAAGCTGGACGTGAAAGCAATGACTGCTATTGAGCTAAATGATCCACTTGAATCTGGCTACAAACTTGATGAAAAGGCAACTGCTAAAAGCAAATCCAACGTTTGAGTTTACTCACAACGGAAAAGGTAGAACAGTTATCAAGTTTGGTGCTAGTGAACTTGCTAAAGTAAATGCAAACCTTGACAAAGACTACGTTATGCCACAAATCAAATTGATTGGTACAGTCTTGAATGACAATGGTTTCTACAACAACACTTACTCTATGACTTTGACAACTAAGTCTAAGAAGAAGTACACAGTTACCTCTAACACTCCTAAAGTTAAGACACCAGGCTCTAAACCAGTCAAAGACGTAGTTGATGATAAAGGAGTTTCAATCAATGGTAAGTCAGTTCTACCTACAACAGAGTTGAATTATAAACTTACTCAAAACTTTTCTAACTACAAAGGGGTTGAAGCATCTAAGTCAGCAATCATGAAAAACTTTGCCTTGATTGAAGATCCAGACGAAAATTCTATCGACACAAGCACATTGAAAGTTAAATCTATCATGGCTGGCAACAAAGATGTGGCTGAATTGTTACAAATGCACCGTGTTCTTTCAATGGATACCTTGGACGCTAAACTTCGTCAAATGGTTATTGATTCTGGTATCTCACCAGTAGGTGAGTTCTACATGTGGACCGCGAAAAATCCAGAATCATTCTATGAAGCTTACGTGAAGAAAGGTTTGGATATTACTTATAACCTTTCATTCAAGATTAAACAAACATTCACACAAGGTGATATCGTCAACGCAGTACACCAAATCGACTTTGGTAATGGATACGCAGGTAACAAGGTAGTTAACCACCTTCCTAAACCAGAAGTCCACAAAGACGTTTTGAATGCTAAAGGCGATAGCATTGACGGTAAACGTGTTCAACTTGGCGACCTTCTTACTTACAAGCTAGAGGGTTGGGTTATCCCTGCTAATCGTGGATACGACCTTTGGGAATACCGTTTCGTAGATAGCCTTGACGTAGAGCATGACGAATATCAAGACTTCACAATCAAAGCTAAGAAAGATTTTGTAGTTGTTGACGCTAAAGGTAATCAAAAAACTATCAAGGCTGGCGACGACCTCAAAGCCTACACAGAAACAGTTTACAATGCTAAGACTGGATTGTTTGAAACACGCTTTACAAAAGAATTCCTTGCCTCAATCCCTCGCACAAGCGAATTTGGAGCTGATGCCTTTGTAGAAGTTAAACGTATCAAACACGGTGAAGTTACTAACGAATACACTTTATTCGTAAACGGAACACCTGTACTGTCTAACGAAGTTAAGACATATAGCTTCCCAGATCCAGAACCTAAGAAACCACAACCTAAAAATGAGTTGCCAAATACTGGTGAAGGTTCAAGTATGTTGGGAGTGGCAGGATTGATTATGTCACTTGCAACTGCTGGATTTGTAGTTACAATGAAACGTAAAGAAATCTAATAGTAGAAAAGAGTTAGCACGCGCTAGCTCTTTTTTTGTCTATCATACCGTACAAGTCCTTGCACAAATATTTGAATTATTATATAATTAAATCATGAAATTTGTAAAGATTAGGAGGACTTAAATGCAAGTAGTTGTTAAGATAAAGCTAAAAGAGATTTTTAGCAGAGCGAAACATGACACAAAGCGAATTAGCCAAGCTATCAAACCTAAGTGAAACTGCTATCAGTATGTTTGCAAGGGGGCAAGGAAACTCAATCAACAAAGAGTACCTATCAAAGATCGCGAGCGCTTTGAATATTACTAACATTAGTGATATTTTGGAATTAGAATTTATTTAGAACCGTTAGGAGAAAAAAATATAAATTGTTTTATAAGTACAAATCAGTAATATTTGTAGTAAAAAAATATTTGTTTGGGTTTTTATACCATCTATGGTTTTGTTATTACCCTTATATTTAATTGCTAAAAATTTATTTTAAAAAAGCAGAACAAGAAGAAATTTAGAAAATGGAGTAAAAAAATTATATGGATAACAAGAAGATTGCAGTAGTAGGAGCATCTGCCCTTGCTCTAGGTTTTGGAGTTACTAACGTACACGCAGAAGAAGTGACAACGGTAGCGCCAACAACTAAAGACCAGACTGTTTCTAAAGAAGAAACAAAGCCAGAAGTCAAAAAGGAAGTCACAAAAGGTCAAGTTGACGAAGCAAAGGACAAACTTGATAAATCTACTAAGAAAGTAGCAGACGCACAAGCCGAAAAAGACCAAGCGCAGACTGAAAAAGACCAAGCGCAGACCGAAAAAGGATAACGCTCAATCTGAAGTAGATAAGGCGCAAGCAGTTAAGGATAAAGCGACACCAGAAAACATTGAAAAGCAAAAAGCAAGAAGTTGCCAATGCTGAAACTGGTAAGGATAATGCTGAAAAGCAAGAAAAAAATGCTGAAAATGACCTTGATAAAGCTAATCAAGTAGCTAAAGACCAAAAAAAGTGGTTAAGAAGTCTGAGGATAAGGTAGCAAGTGCTGAAAGCGAAGTTAAAGACGCGCAGACCAATGTAGATAACGCACAAGCTATCCTTGACGGTACAGGACAAGCGAAAGTTGTCGCTGAAAAGGATAATGCTGAAAAAGCACAAGCGCAAGCACAGACTAATGTATCAAGTGCTGAGAAGTCTTTGAAACAAGCCAAGTCTGATGATAAGAAACTTGCTGAAGATATTTCAAGCACTCAGAAAGAGTTGACACAAGCTAAGAATACCGTAGCAAGCACTCAAACTGCTTTGAAGAACGCAACTAATAAAAGCAAATCAGACACAAACTGCTCTTGATAAAGCACAAACTACATTCACTAAGGCTGAAAGCAACTATAAATCAATTAACACTTTCCAAGTTACAGATGACTATGTTAGCGCCTTGAAATCCTATGTAAATAATCCTTATAGCATTTTGGATAAACCTGCTAAGTGGAAAGAACATAGAGAAAAAGTAGAGTCTATCTTAAAGTCGGTTAACCAAGAAAATTTGAATTTGAATAAATTCAAAGGAAATGTAAATGATAAAAGCTATCAGTGTTGATGCTAATAACTTGACAACCGAACAAATGACAGAACTTTCTCTATTTGCTAGTGAACTACTTAACCAAATCCGTGAGCGTTTTTGGAACACCTAAGACTGTTGTAACAAAAGGCATGGTTCAAGTTGCTGATGAAGTAACTGATGGTTATGTTGCTGACGGTTGGGAGTATGGTAAAGGCCATGATAGCAAAGCAGTAAATAACGTGGCTCGTAAGTATGGATTGCCTGCTTATGAAGATGATACTCAACAATACCTTGAAAATTTAAACAGTATCAATAGTGGTGATGAAATTCATACTATGTATGATGCTAAAAAATGGGTTTATGAAAGTATTTCTGACTTACTATTTAATGGTTGGGAGTGGGCGCATGCTCAAAACCTAACAGGGTTATCGTCTGCCGGCGCTAATAAAGAATATCTAGGAGTGGATGTATCTAGTCGCCTTGGACGAACTAGCGCTCATTTCTTGACTGTATCAGACAAACAAGTATCTGGTAACAAGCTAGATAAGACTGAAGTGCCTAACAATAATACAGCAGAAAGTATTGTAAAAGCCTATAATACTGCTAAATCTGATTTATTTAATGCTCAGACTGTAAATTCTCAAGCACAACGTGAGAAAACAAGTGCCTCAACAGAGAATATCAAAGCTAAAGGAAAACAAGCGACTATTGAAAAACGCTTGAACGCTCTTAAAGCTACACCACTTAAAACACCAACTGCTGAACGCAATCTTACAAATGCAAAAAATACGCTCGCTAGTGCGAACGAGCGCTTAAAAAATGCTAAACAAGCACTAGAAGCTCTTAATGCTGACGTAAAAATCAAAGCAACAAAACCTTGACAAAAGCGAAACAAGAACTTGCTAATAAGCAGACTGCCCTTGCTAACGCTAAAAAAACAACCTAGCAGATGAAAAAAAGCTAAGTTGGAAGAGTTGAAATCTCTAATCAAGATCGCCGAGAAAAAAATCTCACGCTATCTAAAGAGAAAGTAGCACAAAGCAACTAAAAACTCTTGAACAAGCCAAGGCTGACCTTAAAAAAACTTGCTCAATGCAGAGCCTAACTTAGTTAAAAGCTAAGAATGTCCTTGCTCAGAAAGAAACTACTCTTAAAGAGAAAGCAACTGCTTTGAAAGAAGCACAAGCTATTCTTGACAAGTTGTTGCAAGAACAAAAATCGACCAAGAAACTTATGACAAACTCTTTTGCCTTGTATAGCGCACAAGTAGAAGCTAAACGTTTAGCTGACCTTGAAGCACAGAAACAAGCTATCATCAGTTCTGGTGAAACACCTATCGAAGTCTATGACGAAACTGGTAAACTTGTAGCGTATGAAGTTAAACCTAAACCAGTCGCTCAATCACCTGTATCTTACAATGGTGCATGGACTAAGAAACAAGACAAGGCTCTTCCTAATACTGCCGAGGGCAAATCTACTGCTCTAGGATTGACTGGACTAGCTATGTTCTTTGGAGCGCTAGGCTTGGTATCACCAAAACGTAAAAAACAAGCTAAATAAGGAGGGAGCATGGGTAAAGCAGGTAAGTATATTTTCTTAAAGCGACTAACAAGCATCCTCTTCCCTTTTAGTTGTACTGTTTTAGTATCTATCATCAGTGCGCTAATTCTCAGTAGCTTTATTGAGAACACGGAAACAGTCCGATATATCGTGTTTAGTTTGTCAGCATTCATTCTGATTGTCGGTACAATCCTTGTCTATAATTCTGACAAGCCGAACAGATATATCAAGCCAAAACGATTGGTAAACAATGCGATTGGTTTAGCGCTCATTGGCTTCCTATTATGGAGACCTATTGCAATTAGCTATCTAACAACTACACCAGTCCTTGCACCTCTTGTCTTGATTATCCTAATCACTCTATTATATGAAAAGAAGTTCAAGAAAATCATTGTCAATGAAATCCTGAAAGACACTCTGGACGAAGATTTTGAATTTCTGACGAATGATAATCAAGCAACTGCTGAAATGCTTGCTGAACAAATGACAAGTCGCTTAAAGGATAAGTACAAGGACAAAATCCTTGTTAAGACATTGAACTATGCCAAGAATAGCACAAACAAGCTGACTGAATTTGCAGTAGGCTTCCTAACCAATGACAAGCAACCGAAAATACTTTTTGAAATCATTATTGGTCTTGAAATGGACTGATAGTACAATAAACTAGAACGAAAGAGGGAACAATGACAGAAAACAACACACCAGTATTGACAAGAGAGCAAGCACGGTTCTTGCTCGACCTAGAATTAGACACTTATGCAAAGAAAGCACGTGCAATTGCGAAAGCGACAAGAGAGCTGACCTTTAGCGACCAGTGGGACGAAGATAATTTCCATGATGCAATCCGTCAAGGATATTGGGACGTACAGACTGACTACTATTTTATCAATATCCTTGCACCACTAGGACGAGTTGGATTTATCTCACAGACTGAGTTCAATCATCCAACCACTGCCAAACCAGTATATGATATCACGGAGGATTTTACCAAAGCAACACGTTTCTCAATGGAAGAATTAGAGGACTTAAACTCTAGTGATACACTCTTCCCTTATAATCAAGGGGAGTTCCTTGTAAGTGAATATAGCGCAGTCATGAAATACGGTGATATTATTGAGTGGCTAAAACAAACTGATGAAGAAGTAGCTGAAGTAAGTCCAGAAGTGACTGAAGTTGAAATCGTGGGAGTTCCACAAGCAGAGCCAGAAGAACAGACGGTAGAAGAAGTGGCTGAAACGGTTGATATAGAGCAAACACCTGCATCAGAAGAACAACCAGAAGAAAAAAACCTACTCATGTTAAACACGGTAAAGCTAAAAATCAGTCTGAAATTAAAATAAAAAGAATGCTCGTCTATCTGACGAGCATTTTTAATTGGTTTTAGCCTATCATAGCTTTACTAACTGCTATAAATGGTTTATCATAGATATATACAATTATTTACAATAGAAGTGTGAAGAGTATGAGAAAGAATTTAAAGAATGCTTTTAAGGGCGTAGTGGGAGAGTTACTTGGTACGCACGCGCCTCGTGATCCGTTAGGAATACACGGACAAGAGCCTAAGAAGAAGTACCAAGTATTGAAACGGTTCGGTATCTATAAGTCTGATAGCGACGATGAAACATTTAAGTCGCCAGCAGTATCAAGCCTATCTGAAGAATACTACCGTAAATTTACAATGGAAGCAGTCAAGTTTCCTAATAGCTATCCCTTTGCTATTGTTGTTTCAAGGGATAATATCAATATCGTATCAAATACCGCTTTTAAAGGAGGGGGAGTAGAGGTAGAAGAAGAAAACGCCTTTGCCCTTAATACTAGTAAGAATGTAACGCATATCATAGACTATGAAGATGAATCTGCCTATGATGTAGTTTATAACCTCTTATCTGATTTTGACAAGAAGGTGCTACGTACGATATCAGAGTTCAGAAACGTACAACACCTACAAATCCTAAGAGAGTTCGGAAACTATACCAAGAGGATTGAAAAGTCGCTAGAGCGCTTAAATCGTCTTTATCTTATCCAGAAATTCAAATTTAATCTACCAGATGAAGTAGAACAAGAGTACGGATATTGTTACGCTATCTATTCTCACGGTTCATACCTCTTAATGAAGCATATGGACTTATCGCCACAATATGCTTATAAATGGAAAGAGCAGCAACGTCGAGAGGACGATTATTCGCCTATCCGTCACTGGAAAATCATGGATGCTTACCTTAACTTTAGATTTCATAAAGGAATTTGCAGGGGTTTGTGTCTTATTCCTACCTCAACCAGTTCACTTATACTGAGAAAAATTGAATTGAGAAAAAGCCAAGCACCAGCCATCTTCTAAAGAAGAAGAGCAGTTTATGAAGTCTGCTGATATCAGAACACCAGAAAAAGACAAAAGAGATCACTCGCCTCGTTCGTCGAGTGAGATTTAATGGTCAAATCCTACTGCATAATCAAGAAACTAATAAGACAACTAAGTTTGACCTTTATCCATTTATCACTACGGATAAACAAGATAGCGACCTAAGTAGATTGGAAACTATCTTTAAACACTATGGACGATTTAACAATGGTCTGGATGCAGAGGGTAATAAGCGCTTCTTACTAATCATTGTAGATAACCCAAGTGTAATTGCATTGATTGAAGAAGAGTACAGACTATCTGACCGATATGTAAGCCTAGAGAATATTCTATTTATGGACTTGTCTGAAAGTAAAAAAAGACTTTTTCTCTTCTATCAAACGTATCAAACACTTTGACAATAGCAACCCAGAACTAAGAACAGTTCAGTTTAAAAATCGCAGACAATATGTAGGAGAGAAGTATCATGGAAAAAAATCAAACAGAGTTAGAACTGTATGTATTGATAGTTATATCATTAAAGATTTTGAACACTCGCCCTATTTTTCAGAAGTTGGTAAGTCTATGTTCTAAGCGTCATAATGCGAAGAAAAATTATACTTGTCAACAGTCCAAATGAAACTGCTATTTTTTTAATTATCTAAGACAAACAGGACTGAAGATATCATCTAAAAAAATCCTAAGAATTGTGGTGATGCAACCTTTATTGGCAGACGGCCTCAATCTTTGCACACCAAAACAGATGATAACATACACGGTTTTTGAATTTAAAGATTTGAATGTAGATACAGTATTTATCATTGACACTTTAGGAAACTATACTGCCAAGGATTTAGAACAAGTGTTTGAACACGCTAAGAAAATCTATTATCTAACGACTGATATAGCCTTTAGAAAGCCAATAATCAATGAATTTAATTCGAAAGATTTCTTTATAATCAATGTTCCTCTACTCGTAAATCCGTCCAACTTAGCAAATGTATCTGATATCCTAGAGGAACATACACCTTTTTGGAACTTATTAGGAGCGAACAATCTCTTTAAACAAACATTCTATCATCCAAATAGTTATATATACTACAACCCAGAGAAAGCATTATCTATTTTCAATGGAGAAACAAGAGATTTTACAGAGATAAATCCAGAGGACGTTATCTTAACGGATGCAGGGGATGTTTCTAGTAAGACTATGAACTCTATCAATACTTTAAAATCTGAAGTCAGCTCGAAAGAGCAACAGTCTCAATTACAAGTTGCACTAGGACAGATTATGAAGTATAATGAAAATCTAGTAAGCAATACTATTCAAGCTGTGAAAGATTATTGTATTCCTATCCAAGAAAGGCTAGAAGAATTGCATACAGAGAATGATAGTCTGAAAGAATTGATAGAAACAAGGCTTACACAACCACAAGTAAACAGTGAGATTCCTGAATTTTACGACGAACTTGACGACAGTGATCCATTAAAAGCCTTTAGAAACTAATTATGCCACCAATCGAGAATCAGTGAAAGGAGTAATCAACGTGAAAAAATGAGAACCGACTATCCACCCAATGAGGAATGTATCATCATATGTAATGATAAACTCATTGAAGAAGTAAGAAGTGAAATCGCGGTTGATATTTATACTACCGACTACAAACAATTCTGTATTATCCCTATCAGCAAACTACACGAATTGTCACAATCCCTATTTCAGACTTTGACCGCAGGAGTTAGCGTGATTTAGGTCTAAATAGCACAAAAAAGCCTAGTCTTAATTGACTAGGTTTTTCTTTTTATAACATTGAAAGGCCATCTTTGACTTGACTATCTGCTATATGTGCATAGTGACTGACGAGAGCAGTGCTAGCGTGTCCTAATTGTTGCGCTACGATACCCTCTTGGCCAGTTTTTCTTGTATAAATCAGTAGCAAGAGCGTGTCTTAGCATGTGTGGAGTAATTTCAGTACCGAAAGCCTTGGAATACTTACCAACTAAACGCTCGATACCAGAACCCTTTAATCGCATAGGTACA
>BNJT01002375.1_pt1 | contig 79338 bp, 89 predicted proteins | sample 8540491 | NCBI WGS metagenome assembly BNJT01 (sample SAMD00202455, study PRJDB9452) | human saliva metagenome | host: Homo sapiens | reverse complement strand
AAAATAAACACAGCCCTTATTTCCAGATGATTACGCGAAGATTGAGCGTTTTTACGCACACTTTCTTGTTTTTCGGTGTGCTTTTCGATGAATTATGTAGGATGAGAATGCTTAGCCGGTGGGCGATGTCTAAGTGTTGTCTGTTTCGCTCGCCTTATTTATGAGGTGAGCAAACCGTGCAATCTAAGGTTGCAAGCTAATGTTGCAAGCTATGCGGAAATGTTGCAAGCTAATGATGCAAGCTCTGACGAAAGGTTGCAAGCTCAAAGGTAAGGGGCGGGGCAATAATGCTCCGCCCCTTTCTTATAGTTGTGCTTTAATTCCGCGTGATGCCATGTATCGATCGCGGAGGGGAATGGCTAATACCTCGCAGACGATGGCGATGGACAAACTAATTTTGCCGTTTTCGCCGTCTATGTCGGCGCGGTTGAAGATGTAGTCTTTCAAGCGGTCGAAGACGGGCAAGCCCGAAAGGCTGCGGCAGGCCGAGAAGGCGTACATTTCCACATCGAGGGCGACGCGTGGTTTCATGTCGTCGATGTATTGGAAAAGGCGTATTTCGTTCTCATTGAGGAAGGTGTCCCCGTCTATCTCTTTGTAGATCATTTCGCCGATGGGCGATAGTTTGCGAGGACTTGCTTTCATTGTTACGTCGTTGAACATGATTTCGGGGAATGCTTTTTCAAGGATTGCGACGAGACGGTTGAATTTTTCTCGGAGTTGTAGCGTTTGCCGTCCTCTCTCTTCTCCCTTTTCGGCAAGGCGTGCCAATTCGGTGCGGAGGGTGGCATCTGCTCTTTCTGCGGCTTTCTCTACGCGCTGGATTTCGTTCTTGATGTCGGTGAGTTTGGCATCGACGCGCTGCTCGAGCTTGTCTAACTTCTGATCAAACTTTTCTTCTTGCTTCTCGAATCGTTTGTCGATTGCTTCGAATCGTTTGTCGACCGCTTCGAACTTTTTATCCATTCGCGCCACAAACCACGAGAGTCCTCCGAACAAAGCCGCCAGCGTGGCGACGAACGTACCGATGACCGTTGAGATTGTAGCGATATTTTCTATTGACATTGTTTCGGTGTTAAAGTGGTGTTTGCTCTATTCATCGAGCACAGAACGGAGGAACGCTTCAAAGGAGGAGGTGTCGACGCGTCCAGCGCTAATGCCGTTTCGCGCGTCTTCGCACGCTTTGGCGGTGACTTCGTTGTAAGGGCGGAATTTGCTCTTGTCGAGCGTGGGGTGTATCGCGATGTTCATGTTGTGCTCTATACGGAAGCGTAAATACACTTTTGTTCTCGCGACCAGTTTGTAAATACCGCGTTTTCTTTTCTCCACGACACCTGCTTGTCAGGCCGTGGGTATGGCGCTGATTGAATGGGAGAGTTGTGCGTCTCTGTTTCGCCGTTGTAATAGTCGCCCTCTTCGGGCAAACGATCTTCAGTGAGGTCTTTTTCATCAAGGGGCGACAAAATTAAACGCTCTTCTCCGTCGGGAGTTACGCGAAAGTACTCGCCCGGAATTTCGGGATTGGTGAATACGGTTCTTAAATCAACACGTTTCGAGAGATATTCAGTTAGTCTGCCGTAGCTAATTCTTATAGCTGTGCAGTCGTATTCATCGGGAATAGAACTCAACAAACACAAGTAGAGACTTCCCACTGCGTCTGTTGCGGTGAAAAGAATAGGCTCATCGTAAAAGACGAGTATCCGTTTGGGATTGATTGTTCTCATTATCATATAGTATTGTTGCCTCCGATATGTCGTAGGCCGTTGTTCGCCACCACGAGTAATGCTTCTTATTATGTCCGGTCTGTGCAACGACTCCATCTTTGGGGCGCATTGTCACACGGGCTATGACGGTGTTCTTGTTCCTGAACGGCGGCTTTTTACGTAGTTCTTCAGCTTCTTCCTTTGTGGAAAAAACGGAGACGGCTCTCGCTTGGCATTCGTCAACCTTAAATACCCTTGTGGGATATAGCTTGCGGTGGGAGAAGAAATCAGACTCTCGGGCGGGATCACCTGCGACGAGTCTATAAAAGTTTTCTCCGTCGCATTGATAGGCTTCCTCGGGTGGGCAGCTTTCAGGGAGATCTTCGCTCCATTCGCAGTTGTGGTTCATTGTTCGTTTCTATTGCATAATGAATCGGAGTACAATCACTCCGGTTCTTCATCCTCTAATCCGTTTCCGCTCTTTTCTTTCTATTCTAATCATCGAGAGAAGAGCAGTGCTTCAAAGAGTGTTTGCGGCTGGTGGCGTCTTCGCACGCTCGAGCGGTCAATAATAGTCCTCCACGAAATTCGAGTTCCTTCGTGACTTGTACCTTCTTGAAGTCTTTGTCGAAGGAGTAGATGGTGACGCCCCCCGGTGAAGTGGCTGATGCCGTATCGAACATCACGCATTCATATCCGATAAATTTTTCTTTGTCTCCTTTTCGCAGATGTTCGCGGAGTAGTTCTTGAGATGTGCGAAGAAAAAGATCGCTGTTAGAATTGAACTCTTCCATTAGCTCTTTTTCTTCCTCCGTTAGTTCGCGTTTACGGGATATCTTTCTCAAGCTATCTCGAATGTACGAGAATCTGATTACGCTCAACTTGTGATCGTAGACATCCTCAAACCCGAACACACTGTCGATCTCATACATTTCCGGCAAATGATTCTTTCGCAGTAGTTCATTCGCGCGGACGAGTGGTGGACGATTGTCTTTCTTACAGCCTACAAAGGAGAGAAGGAACAAAGATGCGAGAATGGAAAATATAATTTGTTTCATGACTCAATAGAAATATGAGTTCTTATTTACGCCCCATCATTAGGTGAACGCGATAAACGCCGCGCATCTTCGCAGACTATTAGAATCTTCTCCGATTGATAAACTTTTTAGCATACTCTACTTTTGTGAAGTCCTTGTCTATAAAGTAGAGAGTTTTCAAGTTTGCGGGCGGGTCTATGACTAAAAAATCATAGCCGATGAATTCTTCTTTGTCGTTATTTCTAATGTGTTCGTCCAGGAACTTTCGTGCTTGTTTTTGAAGCCCATTACTTATAGCAGTCCATTCTTCCAACTCTTGATTCTCGTCTTGGGTAAGCTCACGCTGATATGAAATTCTTAAAAGACTGTCTCGTAAAAAAGGCCGCAACGTCTGCCATATTCGTAGCGTCGCGCTCATCCTCATACCCGAACACACTGTCTATTTTAGAAACCTCTGGCAAATGATTCTTTCGCAGTAGTTCATTAGCTCGAACGAGCGGTGGACGGTTGTCTTTTTTCTTGCATCCTACGAGAATGAAGGAGAAGAGCAGGAGTATTGCAAAGATAAGTGTTCTCATCGTGATTTTCTTTTATGCCATTCTTTTTATTGATACGAACCCAGCGACGCGGAATATCTTATGAACAAGGCTTGCCTGTATCTTCATATCGGCGTATAGGGTTTTGTCGGGGTTGTCGGAAATGCAGGTAATAATCGCATCTTCGGTGTATCCGCTTGTAACAAGCCGCTTCACCATTCGCTGTGAATCTCGTGTGACCACAAGATATATTTCGCCGTTGATGATGGTTTGCACCTCTCGGGGATGTACAACTACTATATCTCCGCTTTGCGCGGTGTTGAGCATTGAGTTGCCCGTAAGGTTGAGCCCGATGCAGCGTTCAAAGCCAGGGACTTGAATGTATCGGAACGGAGCCATCATCTCGTTGTTATCGAAAAGGCTATCACCTGCCGATGCGTCGAGTTCGTAATACCACTTTATGGCGTTGTCGTCGTTGAGTTCCTTTTCGTCTTGTGGTACAACGGCAGCAAGAGCAGTGCTACTCCCTTCAGTGTTGAGCATTTCGCCTTCACCAGTGAGTAGCCAAGACAAATTTATACCAGAATTATTTGTACTCAATCTTTGTGCAAGCCCTTCTGTCAAGTAGCGCTCATCCCCTTTCTTTGCTTGACTTAGGTTTGTCGCGTTGAACCCTATTTTTTCTGCCAAGTCTTTCTGATTTTCTGCAAATCCGCTGGAAATCATATATTTGATTGCGGCTTGTACGCGTTCCTTAGTAATCATAGTTCACGCTGAAATGTTAAAATACAAACGAGGTACAAAGATTTTCGTCTGTATTCTTTGTATATACAAATCGGGTTTGTATCTTTGCACTCGTAAACGTAAGTAAGTTACGCCGCCGATAGTCAATCGCCTGATTATAAAGCAATGACAAGGCAAAGAATAACGCAAATATCCGCACTTTTCTCCACACAACAAAGGGAAACGCGGAAAAACAAGCATTCAAAAAGCAAACATGATGGACAAGATGATTCAGAAACTCGTACAGAAGACGCTCAGCAGATACAACGAAGCGTGCGAAACATTCACCACATTCGACCGCGAATCGATCCCCGTCGAACTCATAACAAGTTGCCACATCGCACAGCGGCCGACAGACGACGCGCTCTTCGGTCTCTACAAAATGAAGGCGGACGACACGCTCGAAGAAAATACAGCGCTCGTCGCAAAGCTTTTGGAAGACCTCGAGAACTACATCATCGCAGTAGAGAACATACAAATCGCGTTCGAACTCGGAACGATGAGCGAGGAGAAAATCAAAGCCGAAGTGAAGAACGTAGAAAAAGAGAGGGGCGAATGCCACGAAGTGACAAACCGCATCGAAGAGGTTAAGAACGTGAACCTCCGAATCTACCTCCGAATGATGTACAACCGCCGCGTTGCGCTGGTCGCTTATCCTCTGAATATGCTTATCGAAGAGCAAAAATACAGAGCCGCCGAGGAAAGACTTAGACGCGTACAATACGGATTTAAGTTCGCAAAGATGTTGATTTACCAAGTACTCTAATCGCCGCGCTGTGTGGGGGACGCGCTCCCCCACGCACCGGCACAACAATAACCGACAGACAATGGACTATAAAACACTAGTCAAACGATTTGCGAAGGCTTGTTACCGCTTCGAAGCGCTGCAGGAAAATCTTGATATTCTCCTCTTCGACACAGATGACGAGATTAAGGCTAACGAATACGAAGACTTGGCCGACCAAGCGGCGGAGATCGTTTTGAAGTTGAGCGCGAACGGCCACAACGTAGGCGAACACTTCTTCGACTACTACGTACGTCGCTTAGAATATATCGTCGCTTATTTCCGCGATCTGCTCGACGACGAGAACGACACCCAAGCCGCCGAAAGCGATGAGGGCTGCCGACGATGTCGACGAGGGACGCTCTTTTTCTCCCGGGATGAGGAGTCGGGCACGTCGTTAAGCTATCGCTGTTTGAGAAAGCTCTCCCAGGCAAACCAAGCCCGCGTGTGGGAGACGTGTGAAAATGTGGAGGAGATGTGCGAAATTACCGGACGAAATCAAGCCAACCACAAGATGTGGTCGGCGGCCGAAATCTTTAAGACGTGGGAATGACTGCTTTTGTGCTTTCTGCGAAGCCATCAGGGTTCGTTAATGAAAGAGCCCTTTTAGCCGGTGAGGTAGTCGTCCACAAAACGATTTGTAAGGCAATCGACGCAATTCCCGGATTCCGAGACTCCGAAAAGTTCAAGGAGCTCATCGAACAATATCCAACCTACAAAGAGATAGAACAATGAAACAAATACTCGACACTTTCGGCCGCTGGGGTTTCACCGGGCTGCTCGTCGCTCTCTTGGCGATTTCGGTCTTCTTTATTTTCTTCGACCTCGTCGGTGCTCCGCTCTTCTTTCAGGTCTTGCAAAAAATCGTGGGAGTTATTGGCGTATACTTGGCCATTTTTATCGGAAAAGCAGGCTTGTTTTGCCGATTTGTTCCCTACTTCTGTGACGCGGTTTTTTGCCTATATGAGAGAGCACGCGAATACCGAAGACGAATAACATACACACGGCGCGCCGCCCATCATTTCATTGTTGGGTAATGAGTTGTTACACCGGGCGGCGCGCCCCTTTTACACCTAAAACAATAAGACATTATGGCTACATACGAATTTACCGCACGGGTGGATGTCGTAGACGTACTCGACGACGTTTCCTACTGTGAAGAAGAGGACGTTCTCCTTGAGATCCTCGAGAGATTTAACACCAAGAACGTACACGCCGCTTTGCGCGAATACTTCGAATCTCAAAACAAACGAGTGACGGAAATTCTCGGTAGTGTGGGCTACTTCGAAGAAGAGCGCACGCTCCTTGACATTCTCGAGAGGTTTGACGCCCACAACGTAAACGCTGCTTTACGCGAATACTTCGGGGCACAAACCCGAGACAAGATTCCCGATTTCGTAGACGCTGAAAAGTTGTGAGTACAGACAGCCACCCCTACACCTAAACAATTTGAAGACATGAATACAATACAACTGAACGCCACGCTCGAGATTGAGGACATCGTCAACAGCGTGGAAGAGAATAAAGAAATCGACTTCCTCGGGAAGCTGCTCGGCGCTTTTGACGAGGCGAACGTAGAGGAAGCCTTTCGGATCTACATCGACAAACAGATAGAGAAAGGGAAGGACATCCCAGCGTTTGTGAATCCCTCGAAGCTGTAACGACATAGCGCGCCGCCGAATTGAGTTAGAGATATAATTGAATCGTAAAGAAGTTAGTAGCCACAGGCGGCGCACCCCACCCCGTTTCTTTTCATCTTGCACTGAATGTTTACCCACGCCACGTCGCGATGATGCCGCGTGGGAATGGCGAGCACCGGTTGTGTAGGCGGTTACTTTTGACCGACATTCATTTCTGCCCTCGGTGGTTCGACTCCACCGCTCGCCGCGAACATTGTTCATTAGAATAAGAATTGAATTTCCCGCGCCACGTTGTGACAACGCACGCGGACACGGCACGAAAGGTTGGCGATTTCGTATGCTGCCAGTTCCACCTTCGCCTCGGGGTTCGACTCCCCGACGTGCCACAGTTTATTAGCCATAATTATACCTCCGGCTGTTGTCCGCTCGTGAGAGTAGACGCAGCCACACGGCCACGGAGAGTGCAAAGCGTTGCATTTTCACACGGAAAGGGAGAGCTGCACATCTTGTACATAGGTAGGCAACTCGTTCAAATCTCACTCTCCCTCGGCGGTTCGACTCCGCCCGTGGTCACTAACAAGTGAAAGTGAATGAAGAAAGTAGACAAAAAGAAGCTCGCACGAGCATTCGCCAATCCCGACGAGTGCGTGGAGCTTGAAAAGATTAGCCGCGACGTCATTCGAAGCGTCGGCAAAGGGAGGACGACCCGATTTATTCTCCCCACCCCCAAAGCCACCGAGAGCGCACGAGCATCCGTCAATTTTTTGCGCATCTTCGAAGACCTCCCGGTATTCGCCAGCGTCGACAACACGAAACGCTGGATCACGATAACACGATTATAAAAACTCACCCCGATATGGAACCGGTCATCATCGTAAGCCCCGAAGATTTGGAAGCCCTCGTGAAGAAAGCCGTGGAGAAAGCCCTCGAAGCACGCGACCGACGAGAGGAGGAAGAAAGTGCGCAGGTGTTCGGGTTGCAGGGTATCGCCGATTTGTTCGGGTGTTCTATCGTTACGGCATTGAAATACAAACAGACGTTTCTCGCCCCCGCGGTGAAGCAAAGAGGGCGAAAGATTGTCACCGACGTAAAACAGGCGAAGCGCTTGTTTGCCCTACACGCCGATAAAAACTCCGCACTATGATATTCCCAGACGTAGCCGTTCAAAAACAATCACTCACGCACGCTCTTATCGTCGTCCCCTCTCCGAATCTCGCAGCGCGCACGGCATTCATCAAACGTTTCAGCACCGACCGGCACGCGTGGTTCATTCGGTCGAGCATTCAGAAATCCGACGGTTCGGCGCGCATTTACTTCCGCGTACCGGAGGGGACGGCAAAGGATACCATCGAGCGAATCGTCAGAACGGCCGAAGAGGCTTTTGTCGGAGCGTCGGTGTATGTTCAGCCACTGCCCACCGAAGCATAGAAGTTCAGCCGATAACTAATAAAACCACACACCATGCATTTCGAATACGACCGCGACAAACTTGTAGAAGTCGACATCGAATACGGCACCTCGGACGAACTCACCGCGCTGATCGAAATTCTCGAGGAGGACATCGAGGACGCGTTGCACACGCCACCGGCGGAACTTGCCCGCGATCCGTTTCTTCTCTTCGGCGACACAGACGACGAGAACGAAGCACTCGACGAAGGGCGGCTCTTTGCCGGCCATGACGAAGCGATGAAGCTGTATCGCTATTTAGTCGATCTGCACAAAAGAGCAACAAACGCATTGATTGAACGTGAAGCATTTGAGGAAGAGAGCCGCTGCCTTCGCGCCGAGCAAGTGAACGACTACTCCGACCGCTGCTGCCCACAACCCATATACTACCTATAAATGACAAACGGCGAATTTTCCGCCCTCCTTGCCCACCTCGCGAACTTCAACGCTCTGCTTTTCCGCATCGCGATACGCGAACGCAAAGATCACAAAGACGTGATGCGAGAGTTTGAAGCCCTGCGACACCGGAAACTAAAAACCATCACCCATAAAAACAAATAGATATGTCACTTATCAAATCTCCCTCCGAAATCACAGCCCCCGCCACTTGCAAGGTGCTTTTGTACGGCAAGGCCGGCACGGGCAAAACGACCCTCGCTCTTTCTGCCCCCGACCCGTTGCTCCTCGACTTCGACGGCGGCGTTTCGCGTGTGAACCGCGCACACCAAACGGACACGGTGCAGGTCACCTCTTGGAACGACGTGAAATCTATTCTATGCCACGGCAGAACTCGCGAAATATCGCACGATCGTAGTCGACACTATCGGCAAGATGATGGACTTCATCATTCGCCACGTCTGCGGAACGCAACAGCCGCAAATCAGACAATGGGGAACGATCAACGCCGAATTTAAGTGGTTCACCTCGGCACTCGCCGGGCTCGGCAAGCACGTCGTCTTCGTGGCGCACCAAGACACCCGAAAGGAAGGCGAAGACACGATTTATATCCCCGCTCTTCGCGAAAAGAACTACAACGACATCGTGACGGATCTCGACCTGATGGGCTTTGTCGAGATGCGCAGCGACAAGGGCACTCCGATTCGCACAGTCACTTTCGACCCAACGGCACGCAACGACGGAAAGAACACGTGCAACCTTCCGCCCGTTATCAACGTCCCCGTGATTCTCAACCTCGAAGGCGAAACGATCGCCGCCAACGACTTTGCGAGCCGTGAAATCGTAGGCGCGTTCATTGCTCGCCGACAAACCGACGTTGCGGCATCGAAGGAGTACAACGAAGCCCTCGAAGCCCTCAAAGAAGACGTGGCACTGCTCACCGACGCACAAAGCGCCAACGACTTTGTGAGCCGCATAGACGGCTACAAGAAGCACGGCGCGTCGCTCGTGTTCAAAGCAAAGGAGCTTTTCCGAGCTAAGGTGAAAGACTTGCAGCTCGTTTACGACAAGGAAACGAAGACCTACTCCGACGCAACCGCATAACCCGTTTTTTATTGTTGATGACCGGGGCGGCTGATCGCCCGACGAAAGGCCGCCCCCCTTTTTATCCACACGAACGAATGATCAAATACAAAATATACCCGACACTCTTGGACGCATATTGGCGCTACAAGCATGCGTTCGCGGTTTGGGAATCGTACTACGGATTTAGCGAAGACCCGAAACACAATCCCGAGGAGTTCGAGCATAAATGCTTTGAAGAACTCATCGACAAGATCAACCGCAAACCGCTCGAAGACAGCACCGCCGCCGATCGTGGCACTTGTTTCAACGAAATAATCGATAGTATGGTTACCGGTCGCCCCTCGGAGCGCATTCACGTAGAGCGCACGAAGGTAGAGACGAAAGAAGGCGCGGTGCTCTTCTACGACGCGGCAATGATCCGAACGAACGACGCAGGCGAACGGACGATCGACGAAAGGAAACACCGATTCCCCGCAGATTTCTGCCGACGCATCGCCGCCCCCTACAAAACAGCCGAAGCCATTCCCCAACAGTTCCTCGAAGGTGTGGTGCAGCTCCCCGAAGGCGACGTTTATTTGTACGGCTTTGCGGACTACATCACCCCGACGGGTATCGTCGATTTGAAACTCACGGGGCGCTTTACGGTCGGGAAGTTTCGCCACAACTGGCAGCACGTCGTTTATCCCTATCTGTCGGCGAAGATGGGCGCTCCGCTTACGCGATTCACCTATGACGTGATCCACGCCGTGCCGAGCAAACGAAACGCGGCCGATGCCCCCGAGTGCTACAACACGCTGGAGCGTTACACGGAGATTTACAACTTCGACCCGATCGAAGACGGTCGCCGTTTGGAGTTGGAACTTTCGGAGTTCGTCGCCTTTCTCGAAGCGAACCGCGAACGCATTACAGACAAGAAGATTTTTGCACTCGACCAATAAAACCACACACTGATATGGATCTGTTCGGAACACTTTACGAGATCAACCCGACCGAAACGCGCACTTTCACGGGCAGCGACGGGCAACCGCGAGAATACACCTTTTGCGAGGTCGTTGTCGATTGCTCGGAATACAACAAGATGACCGGCGAACGCTACGAGAACCTCGTTCCCGTGTTGTTCAGCGGAAAGGCGCTCGACGCATTGCGCAACATCGTTGTCGGCTCTCGCGTCAAAGTAGCGATGCACCCGAAGGGCGGAAGATTCACACCGCCCGATGGCGGAAACCCACGGCGATTCGTTCGACTGAAGGCTTGGAACATAGAAGTGACCGCCGCACCGCCACAAGCGCCCCCAACGCCCGCTCCTCCTCTCCCATCGGCACAAGTGCCACCGGCAAATCAGCCGCCGGCATCTCCGTCGTTTACCCCGCAAGACAGCGACCCTCTCCCGTTCTAAACCGACAGCGATATGAAACGAACGCTCGTACTTGACGCTCTCGTAGAACTTCCAACAGAGAAGCCGCGTTGCACAATATCTAAAACAGATTTGACGAAGGCAATTCGCTATCTAAAACAAGCGGGGGTTTTCTACGAATTACACTCGGAGCGAATACAAGACCGCGACCACGCACGACTGCTCCGCAACCTCGCTAACAAGTTCGAAACGCTGCACCGAAAAACATTTACCCAATGTTCAGATACCCCCTCGAATTAACTCAATACAACCGCAACGACGAACAGAACCTCGCCCCACTGCGGCTCTTTCTCGAAACATCGCCCGTCGGAGAATACGTTTGCACGGTGCAACGGAAGCAACGCCGAAGGACTACACCGCAAAACAAATATCTCTGGGGCGTTGTTTACCCGATGCTTTTACTAGGATTGCAGCAGGTGGGGTGGGAGTTCACGAACTGCGAACAAGTACACCAATTTCAAACAGCAAGTGGCCGGCGAACACATCATCAACTACAAAACGGGCGAAGTCGTTACACTCCCCAACTCGACGGCCGCAATGACGACGCAAGAATTTGAAACCTACATCGACCGCCTGCGCAATTACTCTGCACAATATCTCAACATCGAAATCCCCGAACCACAAAACGAAGCACAACAATGAAATACTACGAATGTAAGACCAACGTCGAAAAGATCAATGAAGAAGGTCATAAGGTCGGAAATCGTTTTTCCTACCTCGTGCAGGCCGACAGCTGCACACTCGCCGAGCAATTGGTTAAGGCCGAATACGAAAACACCGCCGCGTTGGTAATCGTGACGGACGTGGTCGGCCGAAAGTTCAACGAACTGATTACCGACAAGTGCGACGCTCCCGAATTGAAGTACTACAAAATCGTCTACACGATTACCTCTCTGAATAGCGTAGGTCTCGAAATCGACAAGAAAGAAGCCGCGCTCGTGGCCGCCGAGAAGCTGACCGACGCAACGACCTTACTCTTTGAAAAGTTCGACAAGTCAATGCACAAGCCCGTACTCCTTTCGGTCGTTGAAACGCCGATCATTGAGTTCATCAAAGACACGAACGAAGAAACGCCCGCCGCTTAATGCAAGATCCCGAACACCGACTCCAATGCGCCTGCGTCCGCTGGTTCAGATACCAATACCCGCAACTCTCCTCGCTCCTCTTTGCCGTTCCGAACGGCGGACGAAGAGACCCCGTGACGGGTGCTCGTCTGAAAGCCGAGGGCGTGGTCGCAGGAGTTTCGGATCTCATTCTTTTCCTCCCCTCTGACAAGCACCACGCGCTTTGCATTGAGATGAAGACCCCGAAGGGTCGGCAAAGCCCCTCGCAAAAGGAATGGCAGCAGCAGGTGGAGCGATACGGATACAGATATGAAGTGATCCGCGACTTCTTAGAGTTTGAGAAGCTCGTCAAATCCTACCTACACCACCAAACCACACAATGAACACATAGTCATGGCACGTCCGACCAAAAAGGGCTGGACTACTTTCCACACGACACGCACACCGATCAAGATACCGCGCTCGCACTCGTCGAAGCGGAGTTCGGATTAGAAGCGTACGCCGTGTATTTCAAACTTCTCGAGTTCATCTACTCGCAAGGGTACGCAATCCCATGGGGTTCCGATGAGTGTCTATTATTCGCAAAGCGTATAGGTGCCTTCGGCGTTTCATCGAGGATTTCAGAAATCGTAAAGGGGTTGGTTAGGCGTTCTCTCTTCGATGAGAGGGTTCTTAACTCGTTCCGGATGCTGACATCGGCAAGCATACAAGTCCGATGGCTGGAGGCCAAGCGCAAGAAGGTAGAGGAAATCGAAAAGAACATCCGATTAGTTCCCGATAATCGGACAGCCCCCGAAGTATCCACGCCCGAAAACAGCGTTAATACAACCGAAAAAGAGGTTTTTGCAGAAGAAACGGGGGTTTTTGCAGCGAAAACCCAAGTTATTGCAGAAACAACGCCACAAAGTAAAGTAAAGGAAAGAAAAGAAGATAATACTACTTCTCCTATCGTAGAAGTAGTACGTCCGAAATCGGACGCGCAGTCGTCGGGAGAAGAGGAGAAAGGCGGAAAATCAAAGAAGGGGGATTTAGACCTCGAAGCCTTCGCCCGATTCTTCAACGAAACGATGGCCGCGCACGGCGCACAGATTCCACAAGTGCGCAGCATCCCGCCCAAAAGCAAGCGCGCCGCGTTTGTCCGCGCACGGCTGAAAGAACACGGCAAAGAAGCACTCGCCAAAGTGGTGCAGAACGCCGCAAAGCTCAGTTTCTACAACGGCGGCGGCAGCCGCGGATGGGTGGCCGATTTCGATTGGCTGTTTCGCCCGGCGAACTTTCTGCGCGTCTTAGAGGACACGAGGGCAAACGCCGTCCCGAAATCTACAAACATAACAACAACCTCACAGCATGGCACAACCGCAAAATCTGTCGACGATAATAGGGAACGGCAACGCCAACGTGGCGAATATTTCGACGACATGCTCGAGCGCCTTACCTACGGCAACGGCTAAAAGCGCGCGAATACATCACGGAGAAATACTGCTCCGGCATTCAGCCGCTATTCGCTGCGCAGCCATTGCGCTGCTACATGGGGAACGCACCGACATTAGCGCGAGTAGGCCGCGAATGTGACGACGAGTTTGCCGTGGCGTGGCTCTGCAAACAGATTCACGAGTATGTAAAGACGCTTTCGACGGCCGACCAACTAAGAGCGGCCGACATTCAAAACCTCGCACTCGTGATTTATTCGGCTTATCCCTCGCTGAACCTCGACGAAGTGATGCTCTTCTTCTCGCGTCTTGCCGCAGGCATCTACGGCATAGTAGGATACAACAGCGTGCGCGGTGAGAACATCACGGCAAGGATCCGCCAATTCCTCGAAGACCGCCGCCGAGAGATAGAGCGATACGAAAAGGAACGCGAACGAATGGAGCGCGCCGCGGAAGAGGAACACCGCCGCAAATACGCCGTCAGCTACCAAGAGTACAAACGCCTGCTTGCCGCGTTCGCCGCAGAGCGCTTCGGGGGCGACGAGGACAAAGCGAGGGAATATCTCGCCACACACCCCGAAGAATTTCAAAACTACGCCCACAGCGCGTTGGAAGATACGCGAGCATAAGAACATCAAAATAACAAAGAGACGTCGGCAGGCGCGAAATAAACACGCAAAGCAAGAAAGTTTGGCGCGTATTTGGATTCTAAGATTCAAAACCCCGACGGATAAGAACAAAAACATATCAGTATGAGCAAACGAAACAACAAAAAGAAAGGCAAACAAGAGATCACGCAGGATCAATTACACGTGATGGCAAAAGCGTGGCGCGCGGACAATGAAGCTGGGCGCGTTGTGGTGCTCTTCTCATTATCGGAGTGTGAAACCGTCTGTGCAAATATACTTGGAGCACATCGCAATCTGCATAAACTCCTTGCTGATGAAGTTATTCCCGCTCTTCAGCGAGTGAGTAGAGCGTCTCCAATGCCGACAGTAGAGCAACCACGCCCCTCGCTGTGGCAATGCATCCGCGATTGGTTCTTTCCGTTCGACATCAAGAAGTAATCATGAGAAAGATAATGTTCAACGACCGTTTTCTTCTCACGAAGGCGGTGATCGAAGGTAAAATAACGCAGACAAGAAGAATCATTTCTCCACAACCAGAATATAGTCCATGGGCGGAATGGTGTGGAAGGAGTATATGTCCGGACTTTCTCCGGACGACAGACCAGGGCGTCCAGACTTAAAAGGAGCTTATCGAAACTTCGCAAAGTCATTGAAGCTTTCACCCCGTTTTCGTGGTTATCGCATAGGAGAAGTTGTAGCCGTGGCACAACCTTATAACCACTTGTATGCTGAAAAAATCAAAGACTGGATAAAACATAATTACCACTACCCACGTGAAGACGCTGCTGGACGTTTTGCAGAAAAAGTAGCCCATAGTCACGGCTGGTCGAACAAGTGTTATGTCGAGGCAAAGTTGATGAAACATCGCATCGTAATTAGCGACCTCAAAGTGGAACGGCTGCGAGACATCAGCGACGAGGATATATTAAAAGAGGGCATAAAACAATTTGGTGAAAAGTTTGGGTTCTACGATAATAAACGAAACTGCACTCAATTATTCGACACCTCTCGCTCAGCTTACGCAGCCCTTGCCGATCTGCTCTTCGGAAAGGGCACGTGGGAAAGCAACCCGTATGTATTCGTATATGATTTTGAACTCGTGGAATAATCAACCTAAGAAACAATTCAAATTATGCTTAGCACAGAAGAAAAAGAACTCGTAAAAACTTCGTATGAAAGTGGGCAGTCAGCCGAAGACATCGCCGAAATCTATGATTTAGATGAAATCGAAGTCCTGGATTTTATTGATGAATTAGAACAAAGTCAACAATAACCCGTAGGAAGAACAAGATGCAAGTAATCAAATTCCGCGGCCGCGCCATCGCCGACGGCTCAATCGTTTACGGCGGCGTGTTGCAGTACGCCACCGCGTCCTACATCGTTCAACCCGACACGCGCCACGCCGACGCAGCACCGCGCTGCATCGAAGTGCACCCCGATTCGGTGGCGCAATACATCAACGTGAAACGGTGGACGGCGAAGAGATCTACACCGGCGATGAGGTGAGTTACTACGACATCAACAACGAGGAGACACTCGAAGGTTGTGTTTGTTACGACAGCGAAACGGCGTCTTTCTACGTTGACAGCCCCGCGTATAACTTCCCCTTGTACTTTGATCCCGCTTTCAAATACGTACTAATTCCTCAAACATCAAAACAATGACAGCAACAGAATACGAACAACAAGCCTATCGTACGCTCGCCAATTCGACAGCAGAAAACATTTCATACCTCGGCTTTGGGCTGATGGCAGAAGCGGGCGAAGTGGCGGACAAGATAGCAAAAGCCGTGCGCCGCGGCGACATCGTAATCAACAACAACGAGATCGTGGGCATTGGCGGCGGCTCTGTCCGCCTCGACGGTGGCATCGCAGACGAACTCGGCGACGTGCTTTGGTTCGTTGCAATGATGGCACGCCGTCTCGGCTTCAGCCTTGAAGAGATCATGCGCCGCAATCTCGATAAACTCGCAGACCGCCAAGCGCGCGGCGTGATCATCGGCGACGGCGATAAGCGATAAGCCCGCAGTTACATAGAAACACCCCGCGAATGCGGCAAAATCGTGCTCGCGGGGCTCTCACAGTTACATCACGGTTACATGAAACCATACATCGACCTACTCGACCATATCGTAAAGAACGGCGTACACAAAGACGACCGAACGGGAACGGGGACGCGCTCCGTATTCGGCTATCAAATGCGATTTAATCTTGCCAACGGATTCCCCTTGCTCACCACAAAGAAACTGCACTTCAAAAGTATTGTCTACGAGTTGCTGTGGTTCATTCGCGGAGACACGAACATCGATTACCTACACGAGCACGGCGTGCACATTTGGGACGAATGGGCGGACGAGTACGGAAGACTCGGCGAAATTTACGGCTACCAGTGGCGCAAGTGGCCTACTTCATACGGTGGGCACATTGACCAACTCGACCGCGTTGTGCGCGAGATAAAGACGAACCCCAACAGTCGCCGCCTCGTAGTAAGCGCGTGGAATGTCGAAGCGCTCGACCGTATGGCGCTCCCTCCGTGTCATCTCCTTTTTCAGTTCTACGTATCGGAAGGCCGCCTCTCGTTGCAACTCTACCAGCGAAGTGCCGACGTGTTCCTCGGCTTGCCTTTCAATATCGCATCCTACGCGCTGCTCACTCACATGGTGGCGCAGATTTGCGACCTCGAAGTTGGCGATCTCATTATATCGATCGGCGACGCGCATCTCTACGTCGACCACATCGAGCAGGCGAACTTACAACGCCACCGCACACCGCGTTTCCGCCCCACATTGCGACTCAACCCCGAAGTGCGCGACCTCTATGCCTTTCGATTCGAGGACATCACACTCGAAGGCTACAATCCCCACCCACACACATCAAGGCGAGAGTATCAGTTTAGCAAGCGTTTGCCCCTCATTTCGGGGGCAACGCTTTGCGCGTTTGTATACCAAATTGACACTGTGTGTCACAGATGTAAGATTTTTTCGTACCTTTGTCGTAACACAACACAGAACTATGGAATTAACAGAAATGCCACTCTCGCAGTTGAGCGAGAATGTCTCTAATCCCCGTACAATTACGGACGCGAAACTCGAAAGGCTCGTCGAGTCAATTCTTGTCTTTCCGCGAATGCTTTCTTTTCGCCCGATAGTCGTTGATGAGAACAACGTTATTTTGGGCGGTAACATGCGTTTCCGCGCGCTTTCTCGCATCTCTTCGATGAAGTTCCCGACGTTGAAAAAGACGCTGTCGGGGAGCGCCACGTTCACGAAGAAGACGGAGTTTGAGCGTGAGCAGTTGCTGGACTATTGGCGCACTTGGTTGCGTTCTCCCGTCGCTCCCGTGTCCACTGCCGCGTCTTTATCTTCCGAGGAGCGCCGCGAGTTTATCATCAAGGACAACGTCGGTTTCGGTCAGTGGGACACAGATGCACTCTCGGACGATTGGTCGGATATTGATTTCGACGAATGGGGGCTGGATGGCCTTTGGGAGAACGAAGAGGAAGAATTAGGAACATCCGAACGCGTAAAAGACGGCGGTGCGGAAAACGGCTCCCTCTACGATCGATTTATCGTTCCTCCGTTTTCAATCCTCGACACGCGCAAAGGATATTGGCAGGCGAGGAAGAAAGTGTGGCGTGGACTTATCGGAGATATGGGTGAAAGCCGAAAAGACACTCTTATAACTAGCATCGAATTAAAGTATAAAGATATATATACTCGCTCGCGGAAGGAACGCTCGAAATTGGGAATTTCATTTAAGGAGTATTTGGAGAAGTACGTTTCAGAAGAGGAAAAAGAGAGGGCTGCTCAAAAAGTACTATCCGCAGGTGTGTCACTCTTCGATCCTGTCTTGTCTGAAATCCTTTGTCGTTGGTTTACGCCATACCAAGGTGCGAAAATCTTTGATTGTTTCGCAGGTGATACGCAGAAAGGATTAGTGTTTTGTGAATGTGGCTTCGCGTTTAAAGGGGTGGAGCTCCGCCAAGAACAAGTTGATATAAACAACAAAGTTCTAGCTAATAGAGATCTTCAGATAGAATATGTTTGCGACGATGGGAGAAATGTGTGTGCACACTTCGAAGAATAGTCAAGATCTACTGTTTTCCTGCCCTCCATATTATGATTTAGAAGTTTACTCTAATCAAGAGAATGACGCGTCTAATCAGAAGACATACGAGGAGTTCATTGGTATATTAGACAAGGCTTTCAAAAGTGCTTATACATGCTTGAAAGAAAATAGATTTGCAGTAATCGTTGTTGGTGATGTAAGAGCCAAAAAGACTGGGGCATACTACGATTTTCCTGGCGACATCAAGCGTATTTTCCGCGAAGCCGGAGCCTATCTTTACAATGAAATGATTCTTATAGAAGCGGCCGCGAGTACAGCAATTCGGGCAAGCACTTCAATGAAAACTAGAAAAGTTGCAAAGCAGCACCAAAACGTCTTAGTTTTCTACAAGGGAAATCCTCGCGAGGTCACAAAGCATTTCCCTCCCATCGAATTGAGTAAAGAGGAAGAGGAAGCATTGGACGACCTTATTGCACAAACAACAGCCGTCGAAGACGACGACTGAGCCCCATAAATCACACAAAACTATAAATAACGACTATGAGCTTACCCCAAGACCGCCGAAGACGGCAACTTAAAACCGCACGGCTCGACATCATTGCAGAACTATACAAACGAGGATACAGCCTGCGGAAAATAACAGAAGAGGTGAAACGACGACTCAACATTCCGAAGCTCGCCGTATCGACTACATACAACGACGTGCAGACGCTGCTCAAAGAGTGGAGAGAAAGCCGTATCGAAAACATCGACCAAGCACTGCAACTCGAACTCGAACGCATCGACGACACCACGGCCGAACTCTGGGAACAGTGGGACAAATCGAAAGAAGAAGCACAAAGACCACCACCACACGAAGCGGACGAATCAAAGGGAAGGGAGGTTCGGGCATCGAAACCGACGCCGTTTCAGAAAGCCGAACCAACGTCGGAGGACTCGGAAACCCTGCCTACATCGCCGAAATTCGACAGCAACTCATCGAACGACGGAAACTCCTCGGCTTGTACGCTCCCGAAGCGCGACAAGTCAAAGGAGAAGTCACCGTGCATCGTCCGCCGTGCGAAATGACAACCGAAGAAATCGAAGCCGAAATCGCCGCACTCAAACTCGAGCGATAAATGAATGAAGAAAGACTACACGAACTCGAGCGCGAAGTCCTGCGGCGAAAGGCTGTGCAGTCTTTTCCCCATTTCCTCGACTACACCGATCCGAACTACTCGCGACAATGGTTTCACACGCTCATCGCCGAGAAATGCCAAGATCTCTTGCTCGGAAGACTCGCGACCGACCGACTTATGGTCTTCGTCCCACCTCAGCACGGGAAGTCGGAGATCGTATCGCGCAAGTTCCCGGCGTGGGCTTTGGGCTACAATCCGAAGCTGAAAATCGTCGGCACGTCCTATGCGGCAAACCTCGTACAAGGCTTTTCGCGTTCGATACAGCGCACGATCGACAGCCCCGAATACAAGGAGGTGTTCCCCTGCACGTTCCTCAATTCGCAAAACGTGTCGATCGATGCAAGGCGCGGCTACCTGCGCAACATCGACATCTTCGAGACCGTCGGGCACGGGGGCTTTTATCGCGCCGTCGGCGTGGGTGGTGGTTTGACGGGTACGCCCGTCGACCTCGGCATCATCGACGACCCCGTGAAAGACGCGCTCGAAGCCGCGTCGCAGACGTATCGCGACCGCGTGTGGGAATGGTACACCGACGTTTTTCTCACCCGTCTGCACAACAACTCGAAGCAGTGTCTGATTATGACGCGCTGGCACGAAGACGACCTCGCCGGGCGTTTGCTCCGCACCGAGCCCGAGAAGTGGACGGTGATCCGCATTCCCGCCATTCGCGAAGATATGGACGACTCTGACGACCCTCGCGCCATCGGCGAAGCACTGTGGGAGGAGAGAGACACAGCGTCGAGCGTCTGCGCGAAGCCGAGCAGCGCGCCCCTCGTCCCTTTGCCGCGCTCTATCAACAGCGCCCCTCGGTCGAAGGTGGCAACATCATCAAGCGCGAATGGTTCGGCACGATCTCGCAAGCCGATTTTGCGCGCATCGCGAAGAAAGCCGCCCCCGTGTTCTTCATCGACACGGCCTACACGGACAAGACGACGAACGACCCGACGGGCATCATCGCCACCTGCAAGGTGGGCAACGACCTCTATATCACCCACGGCCAAAAAGTGCACATGAAGTTTCCCGACCTCCTGCGCTTTATTCCCACCTATGTGGAGGCGCACGGCTACACGTCGCGCAGTTCGATCCGCATCGAGCCGAAGGCAAACGGTCTTTCGGTCATCGATCAGTTGAAAGAGTCTACAGGTTTGAACGTGACGAAAACCCCGACCCCGAAGGAGAGCAAAGAAACGCGCTTAAATGCCATTTCGCCGATTGTGGAGTGTGGCCGCGTTATTCTCGTCGACGGCGTGTGGACGGAGGGTTTCATCGAAGAGGTTTGCGGTTTCCCCTCGAAGCCGCACGACGAATATGTGGACGTGTTGTGCTATGCCATCGGGCATCACCTCGGCCACTCAAACCGCGCAATCGACCGCGAGAGTATTGCGCGCATGGTATTCTAAAAACAGCATAGTTTTATATTGTGAAGCCCTCTTTCGTCGGGAGACGCGGGTGGGCAAAAGGCCGCGGAAAGCCGTGCACCGGCATTCGCTCGGAAGGGACGACGCATCCCGAAGCGGTTCGATTCCGCTCGCGGCCGCGCATTTTGATCAAAAAAACAAGGGACGTTTCGCTCAAAAGTTGGGGCGTTTCGTCCGAAAGTCCCCAAGATTTCAAACACAGAAGCTATGGATATTCGCGAAATCCTCGAATCTTCGATGACAGAAGACGAAAAAATCGCCGCTCTGAGTGAAAAGCAACTCAACATTCCGCCATGGAGCGGCCCTCTCGGGCTGGTCAGTGCCTACGACCCGAATCTTCACCCCGTGGCCGACAAAAGGCTTTATCCCGACATCGTGACGGAACACGGCGTGCAACCCGTTACGCGCATCACTCTCGACTTCCAACGGCTCGCCGTTCGCCGCATGGCCGAATTGGTGTGCGGCATTCCCGTGAAACGTGTGTACAAGCCGACGAACGACAAGGAGAAGGAGGTGGCGACGTTCATCGAATCGGTGTATGAGCGCAACCGCATCGACTCTTTGAATATCGAACGCTGCAACCTCCTCTTCTCCTGCTGCGAAGTGCTCACGCTGTGGTATGCCATCGAAGACCCCAACACGGCCTACGGGGTGAAAAGCCCGATCAAACTACGGGCAAAGAATTTCGCCCCCTCGCTGGGCGACCGGCTCTTCCCTTACTTCGACGAATACGGCGACATGGCGGCAATGAGCGTTTCTTTCACCCGAAGGAAGGGGCGCGAGAATGTGCAGTATTTCGAGACGTTCACCGCCGACCGTCACATCCGCTGGAGCAACTCGTCGGGCGAATGGGCGGTGGAGAGCGACGAGCGCATCACCCTCGGCAAGATACCGGCCATCTATATGCACCGCCCCTCGCCGATATGGGAGGACACGTCAAACACGATCTACGAAATCGAGTGGGCGCTGTCGCGCAACGGCAACTACCTGCGCAAGAACTCAAAACCACTCTTCGGGGTGTTCTCCGACGAGCTGATCGACTACGGGAAAGATGCGGACGGCCGTCGGGGCGCAAGCAGTGACGCGCTCGGCGTGCTGCAATTCCCGAAGGACAGCACGGCGCAATACATCACCTGGACGCAGCCGGTCGAAATCTCAAGTTCTACATCGAGCAACTCCGATCGCTCTTCTTCACCCAGTTGCAACTCCCCGATTGGAGCTACGAGAAGATCAGCCAACAGGCCATCTCGGGCGAGAGCCGCAAACAGATGTTCATCGACGCGCATTTGAAGGTGAAAGACGAGAGCGGTCGTTTGATTGAGTTCTTCGACCGCGAAATGAACGTGATCAAAGCCTTTGCCCGTGCGATCCTCGGTTCGGGCTATGCGGAGGCCGTCGATGCTTTGGCCGTCGAACATCTCATCACGCCCTTTGCCATTACGGACGAAGCCGACACGATCAAGAACCTCGTGGCCGCCAACGGGGGCAAAGCGATCATCTCACAGCGCGAGAGCGTGGAACTATACGGACACAGCAAGGACGTAGACCAGACGATGAAGGAAATCGCCGACGAGAATGCTGTCGACGTGTTCCACCCCGAATCGGGATTCTAACAACGAGAAACCATGCCGAAGAAACTAACGTACGAGCAAAAGCACCTCCGCAATCTCCTGCGGTTGGAAAAGCGTATCGACAAACTCTTTCAAGAAGCCGCCGCGCGTGTGGCGCACTTGTCGGAGAGTGTCGAGGGCTTTTCGGCCGACGATGTTTTCACGTTCGACAAATACCCTTATCTCCGCAACCGTGCCAACAAGCTGGTGGCGGAACTCAACAATGCCGTGGAGACTACGATCTTCGACGGCGTGCGCTTGGAGTGGGATTTGGCGAACGAGAAAAACGATGCGCTCGCACGTTCTGTTCTCGGCTCGGCGGTGGAGCATCTCGACGGTACGACGCGTCGCCGATACTTCGCCACGAATGCCGGTGCGTGCGAAGCCTTTCTCGCACGCCGCGAACGAGGGATGAACCTTTCGGAGCGGGTGTGGAACTTGTCGAAGCAGTTTAAGGAGGAAATGGAAATGGGGCTGGATCTCGGTTTGCGCGACGGCGTTTCGGCCGTTGAGATGAGCCGCACGCTCCGCCACTATCTTCAGAACCCGACGGCGTTGTTTCGTCGTGTGCGCGACGAGCACGGCATTCTGCATCTTCGCAACGCGCGGCGGCCTATCACCCCGGGCGCGGTGTGTATCGTTCGGCCTACAAGAACGCGCGGCGTTTGACGGCGACGGAGGTAAACATCGCCTATCGAACGGCCGACCATCTGCGAATGCAAGATCTTGATTTCGTCGTCGGGGTGGAGATCCAGCTTTCGGAGAACCACACGTGTCTTGGGGCGGACGGCAAGCCGCATCGCTTTCACGACATTTGCGACGATCTGAAGGGGAAATATCCGAAGACGTTTAAGTTCACGGGCTGGCATCCGCATTGCCGTTGTTACGCCACGCCGATATTGAAGACGGAGGAGGAGTTCGACGCGGACACGCACCGCATTCTTCAAGGAGAAGAGCCTACGGAGGGGAGCGAGAATGCGGTGGATGAGTTGCCCGACGAGTTCAAGGCGTGGGCGAAGGAGAACGAACCGCGGCTTGAAGCGGCGAAAGCTCGCGGCACGCTCCCGTATTTCGTTCGCGACAACGATGCGCTCATCGGCGGTGCGTTTGCGCCGAAGAAAAAGACGCTCCTCGAAATTGCCGAGGAGCGCCATGCGAAGCGTACGAAAGAAGAGGAGGACGCGATCCGCCAACGCTGGGCGGCGCGTGCGAAGGAACACGCGGAGGTGAAGAATGCGGCGGCCGAAACGATCAAGACGGCGGCCGACTTCGGGGAGATCGACGCGTCGGGCTTGGCGCAGGCTGTCGAGTCGGGGCAAATCGCGAAGATCAAAGCGGAGACGACGAAGTTGCAAAGCGCAATCGAGGACATGAAGAAGGCCGAAGACGAACTCTCCGACCTAATCCCCGACGCGCATAAGTGGCACAAGGAGTTCACTCTCGAGGAACTGAAAAGCACCCACGCGGCGGTGCAAAAGAAGCTCTCCGACTTTGAGGGCATGTCGCTGGAGGAGCAGGCCGACGTGTTGAAGTTCGAGGCGAAATGGGTGGCCGACAAGAAGAAGTATTCGACGTGGAAGTTGGCCGAAAGTGCATACAAGAACCAATACGAGGGTGTGCTCGAAAAGGTGGAATGGCAGAAGGTGGGCGCGCAGCTCGATGACCTTTCGTCGTTCAAAACGAAGTCCCCGATCTTCAAGCAAGCCATCGCAGACGCAAAGGCGGCGCAAGAGAAGGGGGACATCGCAAAGGCGAAAGAAGCGATCGAAATAGCGGAAAAGAAGCGTGCGGAACTCGAGAAGAAGAAGGAACAAACCTCTAAACCTTCATCGGGAACGTGGACTGTAAACAACACACCGCAGAAGGGACATGTCTACTTGGATTCGTCTACAGAGGAATCTAAGAAAGCGAAGATAAGTGAGTTAACGGGAGTTTACGACAAGCAGAAGATAGACGACTACTACAACGCAGCTTATGGTTTCTCGTATCAATGGGATTATGAGATTAGAAGATACCAAAGCGGATTATTAGACCACACTTTTGTTTCAAGACATGGGCATTCTTACGAAGAGATCAAGAAACGAGCCGAAGATCTTGAAGAGTGGATCGATAGAAGCCCGAAATGGGATGGCGGAACCACCTATCGCGGAATGTGTCTCAGTAAGAAACAACTGGGTGACCTCATTGACAAACTAATAAGTGAAGAAGGGGCAGGAATGTTAGGCGCATCGTCTTGGAGTACAAGAGAGCAAACGTCGAGGGACTTTTCCGAAGTTGGGTATCACGACGAGATAACACCGTATGAGCTTAAAACCCAAAAGGTCGTTTTGGTCGCGAAGACACAAAAAAATGCGACAAGTCTGCGTTACTTGTCGCACTTTAAGAGTGAGTACGAAGTGCTTTCCTCGCAGCGGAATAGGTATCGTTTCCTTCGTATGCGAGAACGAGATGGGTATGTTTATATAGAAGTCGAACCGAAATAAAGGGGAAGGGTTCTCTTGATAAATCCTTCAATGACATACTTGTCGCCGCAATCTCGGGATTTCGTAAGGTAACAGAACAGATGTGCGATAACCTCATCTGAAGCCTTATTTTCCCATGCTGATTTGAAGTTCATCAGCCCGACATTTTCTATCAGACGCAGGAGCTCTTCCGTATCTTGTCCGTAATTCTCGACGAAATCTTTTTCGCCAATCCAAAACAGCATCCCAAGTTTGACGCTTTTAATCGAGTCTGGACACTCTTCCTCCCCCTTATAATACCTACATTGCTTGATTAGCTCTTCTTTTTTCATCATAATACGAAAAATGTTAGTACGCAAAGTTACCCGTTTTTGACCGCATTTTATCATCTAACAGCGTTAAAAATGCTCTAAAACGAGGGAAATGTACCGAAAGCGTACAAATACGTGCAATTACGTTACATTTGCGGCGTTTTGCCGAAGTCTATGCCAATCAAAAAGAAAATACTACCTTTGTCGAAACACAAAAACTATAAATAGCATGCACAAAATAGCTTTGGACGCGCTGAAGACCCGATTTGAGGGGATCAGCGAATCCGTACTCGACAGAATGGCGAAGAAAATCGCCAAAACTGCCACCACCGCCGAAGAAGTAAAATCCACTGTGGAGGAGGTTACGATTCAGCAAATCATCGATGCCGAAGGCGACCGCCGCGCGACCGATGCTCAAAAGACCGCCGTGGCCAACTACGAGCGGAAACACGGATTGAAGGACGGAAAGACGATCGAGCCGTCCGACCCGAACGAGCCAACGGACACGCCCGACGTGAAAGTCCCCGAAGACATGCCGCAATGGGCGAAAGCAATCGTCGAGACGAATGCGAAACTGCAACAGCAACTCTCGGCGATGAGTTCGGAGCGCATCACGAACGACCGAAAGCAACAACTCTCGGCCGTCGTCGAACAGCTCCCCGAACATTTGCAAAAGCCCTACTCCCGTATGAAACTCGACGGCCTTTCGGACGAGGAGTTCAAAACGACGCTTGAAGACGTGAAGACCGAAGTCAGGGGGATCGTCGACAATCTCAAACAAAGCGGACTTGTATTTGCCCGTCCTTTGGGCGGAGAAAAGAAGGACGCCCAAGAACTCTCCAAGGCGCAGCTGGAAGCAATCACGCATCGGGACGGCACAGCGTCGAAAGACGATCAGCCGTTCTAACAAAAACACACCCTCACAGAACACAGAAAAAAACTAAACGAAAATGGGTATGACAGTAAAACGGCGCAAAGACCAGGCGGTGCCTCGCGTCTTTGAGCACAAAAGTAGCCGACATTTCGGGCGGCGTATCGGTCAAAACCTCGGAACTCGGCGGCGATTTCCTTTTTGAAGGCACGCCCTCAGTGCTCCCGACGACGGCATTTGCCACGTCGTGAAGCAGGCCGTCGTATCGGCAAAGGTAGAAGCGGAGGGCACGGAGGTGAAAGTGAAGAAAGGCCACCACTTCAAAATCGACGACGTACTGCTCCTCAAGGTGGGCGGCAAGGCTTCGAAGATTACGAATATCGACACCTCGAAGAAAGACTCCGACACGTTGACGCTTTCGGCCGCTATCGGAGAAATCCCCGTGTTGTCTGTTGTCGCCGAAGCGAAGGCCGAAACGACGGCCGACGACGCGGAATTGAAATACACGCCCCTTTCCCTTTCGGGCAGAGGTCGTTCCGTCGTGCAAGGTAACAACCTCGACACGGATGCGTGGTTGATCGGCACGACCCACGGTGCAACGTTGCACCCCGACGTGGAAAAACACCTCAAGGGCATTGTCAACTATTAAATCTAAATTCCGATGATTACAGATACTTTGATTCAAGGCCTCACGCAACAGATGGTGGAGGCTCGTGTCAACAGCGTCGACGTTCGTCCGTTTCAGTTCGCTACGCTCTTCCCCGTTCGTCGTGTCAACGGTTTTACGTGGAGTACGATCAGCAACCAACTCGGGCGTAAGAACGTGGCCGCCGACATCCACTCGGACAACAGTACAACCGTGCGCAAGCGCCGCCCGATGTTCGAGAGTGCGAAGGGGGACATCCCGTTTATCTCGATCAGTCGTGAACTCACGCGCTCGGAGCTGAAGGAATACCAAGTGGCGCACGCTCTTGCCAAATCCCCCGATGCGGCGCAACTCGTGCAGTATTGGGGGGCTGATGTAGACTTCTGCTTCAACGGCGTGCAAAGCGAGTTGGAGTACATCGCGTTGAAGCTCGTATCCAACGCCGGTACGCTCGCGTTCAACACCACGACGAACGCCACGATGGCGAACGAGTTCAACCTCGACTACGATGTGGACGCCGACCTTAAGATGAAGACCTCGACAAATTGGGGCGACGCGTCGAACGCCGACATTATCGGCGATTTGAGAAAAGCCGTAAAAGCCGCGCGCAAGAAGAATTTGCATCCGCGTTACGCTCTCGTGAACATGGAGACGTTCTACAAGATCTGCTCTTCGGAACAGATCATCAAGGCCTGCGCGTCGTTCGTAGCCAATGCCGTGGGTGTGGCTCAAACTCCGTCGCTCGAGCAGGTGAACAGAATGCTCTCCTCGCAGGCGTTTCTCTACGGCTTGCAGCTCCAGGTGATCGATCAAAATATCACCCGAGAGTTCTCCGACGGCACGTACACGTCTGGCAACCCGTTCGAGAACAACCGTCTTGTGCTTTGCGAAACGCTGATCCTCGGTTCGACGCAGTACGACGTGCTTGCTGAACCGCAATTCCGCGGCATTCGCACGGAGCGTGCTCATACGGTAATCAAGAAGTACGGCGTGGATGACCCCTATTCCGAAGTAACGCTCGGACAGTCCGACGCGATTCCCGTATTCGATACGGCATACCGCAACGTCTACCTCCGCACCGACGCGCAAGACTGGTAACACAACGAAAGCCCGAAACGATGTACACAGTAGAACAAGCCCTCCGGGGCATATCTATGTACCCTCTGCCGAGTGCCACGCTTGACGGCGTGTGCCTTCGGCGCGGGCTTTCGCGTGATGCCGAAGCGACGACCGACGTTTTCCGAAGCGCCGCCTATCGTCTCGCCGAAGCCGACGTGCTAACGTGGCTCGCCGCCGCCCCGAACATCTCGCAAGGCGGACAAAACTACACGTTCAGCGACGAACAGCGCAAGGCGTATCGAGCACGAGCGGCCGCCATCTTTGAAGAACTCGGAGATCTCGCCGCGCCGTCGTCGAAATACGGATATAAAGGCAACAGTCTATGATCATTCCGAACGGACATTTGGCCGTGAAACGCAAGACGGCATCGGGCATCGACCCCGAGACGGGACACCCCGTGCGGTCGTCGGGCGAATACGTCGGTGCAATCCCGTGTCAATACACCGCGGTGCACTACAATGCCCTCGGAACGACGCACGGCGAACACTTCACCCCCTCGGCCTACACGGTGCTCATCGACGAACAGCCCTTTGACGGGGAGCAAGTCCGACTGACAGACCGCAACGGCCGACGCATCGGGGATTTCTCCGTTCAACGCATCGAACCGCTCGAAGCCGTTTGCCAAATCCGCCTTTGGATCTAAGCCAACACGAAGAAATGCCGGTAGTAGACCGAACAGACTACAACGCCGTCGAGCGTTATTTCGAATCGTTCCGACAGAAGTACGAGCAGGCGTTCATTCGCACGCTCAAATACGTAGCACTTCGCGTCGTGACAACCGCCCGACGAAACGGAAGTTATCTTGACCAAACGGGGAACCTCCGCAGTTCTGTCGGGGCGGTGATCGTGATCGACGGAAAGATTCTTTGGAGTACGAACTTCGAGCCCGCGAAGCCCAAGGGGCGAAAAGCTCCGAACGGCGCACCCCAGACGACCGCAACGGAAAACGGCGGTTACGACGGCCGACGCTTTGCTTCGGAACTCGCGAAGAAATACAGTAGTGGTGTTGCGCTTATCGTCGTCGCGGGTATGGATTACGCCGTACACGTATCCAACCGCGGACGCGACGTGCTCGACAGCGCCACACTCGAAGCAAAGAAACTCGTCCCGACGATGCTCGCTAAACTATCATCGAACAAAAGAACCTAACCATGGCGAAGACCTCCCGACAAGTACAAGGGGACGTTTACCGCAAACTTCGCAAAAGCCCGATCGCCGAAGTGATCACCGGCGGCGTGTATCGCGAAGGACAGCGCCCGAGAGACAGCCCCCACGAAGACGCGGTGGTGATATTCACCGCAGGAACAACGGGCGACATCCAACGAGGCATTGTGACGATAAACATTTTCGTCCCCGATATTGATCCGTACGAGAACGGCGTGCTGACCGAAGACAGCGCCCGAACGGAGGAAATAGAACGCGCCGCACAACGATGGGTGGATTCACTCTCAACGCGCGACTCGAACTATCGATTCCGATTACAGCAGACGATCGCCACCGACGAAGCACCCGAGCTACACGAACATTTCATCGTCGTACGACTCGAATACGACTTCTTCGGAGACGATGACACAGACTAAACACACACATTAACCACACAAAAACACAGAATCATGGCAGTATTGACATGGGGCATTAAAAGCTTCGAGACCACAGAGTCTGAAAACGGAGCGCCCAAAACAGGATCTCCGTGGAAAAAGATCGACATCCCAAAGAAGGATTCTCTGAGAGTAGAAACGAAAGAAGGGGAAACAAAGGAAGCACTGGACGAAGCCGGAAACGTTGTCGACAGCAAAACCGCCCCATCCTCCTACGAACTCACATTTGAGTTGTTTGTGAAGAAGGGCGTAGCTCGTCCTTTCGACGACAAAGACGGTGTTATCGAAGGAGAAAGCCTTCCGTTTGATCCCGGACGACCCAACGGTTGAAGGTTGGCAGATAGATAGATCCACGGTTTCATCGACGATCGTTTACACTACGGGTGAAGGCATCTTGTACAAGTACAAAGCCAAGGCTCTTAAGCCGAAGACCGGCAATGTCTTCAAGCTTTTAGTCATCTCTTAACCCCAACCACGAGAAATGCACAGGCGCGCAAGGAAGGGCACTCGGGTATGTGAGGGCTACGAGTGCAGGTGGTTCGATTCCACCTCGCGCCCCTAAACAACTGACAAAAAACGCAAATGTCTAAAACACAAGAACAAAAGGTGGCTGCCGCAGTATTGCAGACCCCGACAAAGATAAAGGTGGGCGGCACGACGTACGAAGTCGAACCGCCCACTCTCGCAACATTGATCACCGTTTCCGAGATCGTATCCGCCTTACCCACTCCGCCCGACAAAGAGGGTTCGGATGTCATCTCCGCGAGTTTGGCTTATGCCGCGTCGTGTAAGCCCCTCGGCTTGCTTGCCGCCACGTTGATCCTCGGGGCACGTGTGGCGAAGGAGAAAGCCGATGTTTCGCCCTTTGCGCGCATCAAGCGTTGGTTCGGGCTGAAGGGTACGGAGGAACGCACACGGGGCGAAGTTCTCGGTGAAGAGATCCTCGAACACTGCACGGCAAAGGAGGTGCAAGCGATTGTGGCCGACACGCTGAAGCAGATGGAGATCGCAAGTTTTTTCGCGCTTACCACTTTCCTCAACACCGTAAATCTTCTCAGACCGACGAAAGTGGAGAGCGAAACGACAGCGTCTGGGCAATCATCGGAGGAGTAATCAAGGGCTTTAACCTCTCGCTCGATTACGTGCTCTACGAATTGAGCTACACGAACCTAATAATGCTCGGGGCGGCTCTCCCATCCTACGACACAGACAAGGACGAGAAGGGCAAAGACGACGATGTAATCGACGCGAGCGACCCCGCGAATCAAGCACGAGTGCGAGAGCTACTCGGCATAACATAACGAACCATGGATCAAGAAACCGGAAGACTTTATTTTGACGTACTTCTTAACGACGAATCCCTACAACAAGGGCTGCAACGCTCTCGGGAAGCGTTTCGTAGTTTAAGCGAATCGGCCAACGCTGAGCTGCAAAGCATGGACGGCTTTATGGCAAAGGCAGCACAAACGGCCGCGGGCTTGTTCGCCGTCGACAAGTTGAAAGACTTTGCGTCGGCCGTAGCCACGGTGCGCGGCGAATATCAACAGCTCGAAATCGCGTTCAATACGATGCTCGGCAGTAAATCGAAGGGCGATGCGCTGATGGCGCAACTCATCGACACGGCCGCCAGAACACCGTTCGAAATGAAGGATATTGCCGAAGCGTCGAAGATGCTCCTCGCCTACGGAATGGAGGGCGACAAAGTGAACGAGACGTTAATCCGTCTCGGTGACATCGCCGCTGGTTTGTCAATCCCGATTAAAGACCTCGCGTTCCTTTATGGCACAACCATGGTGCAGGGGCGCTTGTACACACAAGACCTCAATCAGTTCCTCGGCCGTGGTATTCCCCTCGCCGACGAACTCGCTAAACAGTTCGGCAAGAACAAGAGCGAGGTAAAGAAACTTGTCGAAGAGGGCAAGATCGGTTTCCCCGAAGTGCAGAAGGCCATCGAAGCGTTGACCGGAGAAGGCAGCAAGTTCGGCGGCTTGATGGAGGCACAGTCGAAGACGATTAAGGGACAAATGTCGAACATCGAAGACGCGTGGAGCAGATGAAGAACGAGATCGGGCGCAGCCAAGAGGAGAATATCTCGGGGGCGCTCGACATCACGGGCAAACTCATCGAGAACTGGCGGACGGTCGGGAAGGTCGTGCTCACCGCTGCTGCGGCAATCGGATCCTATAAGGCCGCGGTTATGACATTGGCCGCCATTCGCAAGGTTTCGGATACGGCAAAGGTTTTGAACACGGGGCAGCAGCTTAGAAGCGTCTTGACGTTGGAGCAGCAGGCCAGGCTCTCAAAGATGAAGCTCTCCACCTCATCATTGGCCTACGCGAAGGCCGTTCAAACGGAAGTTCACGCAGAACTGCAAAAGCAAAAAGCCCTCGTTCGGACAACACAGATCGAAGTGCAGGCGGCTGAAAAGGAAATCGCCGCCGCTACGATGCGCGAAAAGAAAGCGGCGGAAGCCGTGGCGGTGAAGCGTTCGCAGGTAAGCGCGGCCATGATGAGCGGCAACGCGAAGAGAATAGAAGCGGCGACAACCGCACTATCCACGGCGCAGGAGCGATTGAACACGGCCGAAAAGGCGAAGAACACCGCGGTACAGAGCCTAAGCAGCAAGCAAGCGACGCTAAACACCGCGGCAAAGCGTGTAAACACACTCGAAACAGCGGCGAACACGGCTGCACAAACCGCGAGTACGGGGGCGACGAATCTGTTGTCTATGGCGTTCGGCGGCTTAAAAGCGGCGATTATGAGTAACCCCATCGGCTTGCTCGTCGGGGCGATCACGGCCGCAGCGACGGCCATGTCCTTTTTCATTAAGGAAACAGACGAAACGACCGAAATGTCCGAGCGTTTCGGCGAGAGCGCGGCGAAGTCTATCCAGCAGGTCGATATGCTCGGCACGGCGCTAATGGGGCTGGACGAAGGTACGGGCGTGTACAAGAAGACGATGGACGAACTCAACACCATTCTCGAAGAGTACGGCATCACGCAGATTAAGGAGGGCGACAACATCGACTCTATCAACGAGAAGCGCAAGCAGGCGATTGAGCTTATCAAGGAGGAGGGTGTGGAACGCCAGCGGCTGAACGCGATACAGACGGCGAACGACGAGTACGAAAAAGCAATAGAAGAGAGAAGAAAGGAGATTGCTGCCATATTCAAAAAGGTAGATGTGGCTTATTCGGGGAAAGGCGAAAACTTCCGAATGGACAATTCGGGATGGATGAAGAAGCATGCAGAAACACTCTCCACTATTTATATCGATTTTCTACGCAAAAAAACGTCGGAAAGGGGAAGGAGGAAATTGATCGTCTATTCAGAGCGCACCTCGCCGAAATGAAGAAGGCAGGCGAAAAGATACCGGACGCCATAATCTCGGGTCGATGGGAGAGCCGTTGGGGGTACAATGCAAGTAATGCGCTAAAGAAACAGTCCGAAGCGATCAATGAACTAAACGAAGGGCGAAAGAACGGCATCGAGTTGATTAACGCCAGTGCAGATGCGCAAAAGCGTCTATCCGAAGCCACACTGACCTCGGCCGAGCGCGTCGAAGCCGGACGGCGAAAGATTCTCAACGCAAGCAAGACGGCGGACGAACTCTACAACAACGTATCCAAAATCGTCAAAGACTTTGCAGACAACACGCTCAACTTCCACATCAACTTCGACGGAGCGCCACCCGCGTGGATGCTTAAAATGGACTCCGGTAGGGTAAAAGACCTTGCCGCAGGCTTTGCGAGTATCTTAGAGGATATGAAGCGGACGGGAAAAACAACGATAAATATCGGAGGTAAGGTCTACACCGATAAAGAAGTCGGACAGCGCGCAGTCCACTACGGAAAGGCGACGCAAATACTCTCTGAACGTCAAGAATCCGCCCGTAAGAAGGCCGAGGAAGACCGCAAGCAAGCAGCCAAAGACGCAAAGGCCGAAGCCAAGCGACGAGCGAAAGCTGCCGCCGATGCCCGAAAGAGAGCCGAAGAAGAGCGCAAACGCATTGCACTCGAAAAGCACGACCTCGAGCAGGAAATCGAGAAGTACAAGGATTCGGTCATCGAGAAGGAATACGAAAGCAGTCTCGAAATCCGACAAAACAACATCAATCTCCTAGAAGACGGATACGAGAAGGAGCGACAACAGATCGAACTCAACTACGAACGACTACTCTCCGAGAACAAGAAGCGTTCGGATGCCATGGTCGAAGCCCTCAAAGAGAACAAGATGCGCGAATGGAAAGTCGCAAACCCGAAGGCCACGAAAGAGCAAGAGAATGCCCATCGCGACAAACTCAAAGTGACGGAGGAAGACTTCGAGCCGTCGCAAAGGCTGATGCTCGCGCATTACGAAGACATCGCCGACACAACGAAAGTGAAGGCCATGCAGGATCTCTACACACGCTCGATCGAAGGTCTTCAAGACTACGACACACGACGCGCGAAGATCGCGGAAGAGGGCGCAAAGAAGCGCGAAGAAATCGAACGCACGCACGCCGACTACATCAAGGCGCTAAACGAAGAAGTGACGAAGGCGAAGGCCGAAAAGCAAGCAGCACTAGACAAAGGCGACGCAGAAGCCCACACCGCGGCCGAACAACGCGAAAAGGATGCCCTCGCCAAACTCGAACAGATCGGCGACTCGAAGGAACGCGCCATCGAAGAGTCGAAGCGAAAGCAAGAGAAGGACATCAAGGCCGTGAACGACGAGGAGATCGAAAACATGCGGAAGAACTCCGCACTCTTCGTAAAACTCTTCGGCGACGCATCGGAGAAGAGCCGAAAGGAACTGCGCAAGGTGATCACCGATACCGAGAATCTCTTGAACTATCTGCGAAACACCGACGACAAAGACCTCGTCGTATCGTTCGGCTTTTCGGCACAAGGACTCCGCAGCCTCAAACAATCGCCCGAGAAGGTAAAGGAAATCACCGATCAACTCAAGAGATTGAAGGACACGGTGAAGTCCGAGAACCCGTTTGCGGCACTGAGCGAAGCCATCAACGATGTGTTCCGAAAGGCCGAACAGGGGGAAAGTCTCCCCGCCCTCGAGGTGCGTCTGAAGAAGTTAGCGACGGCAGCATCCGCAACGGCCGACGTGATCGCCCCCATTTCGGCGAAGCTCTCCGCAATGTTCGAAGCCGCGGGAAGTAAACAAATGAGCGAGCAAGCCGACACGCTGACCGAAACCATGACCACCGTATCGAACATCGGGAAGGGCTTTGCACAGGGCGGCATTATCGGCGGAATCGCAGCTGCGGCAGGCGAAGCCATCGGCTACGTGACAAAAGCCTTTCAGGCCGCCGCTGCGCACAAGAAGGCGTTGCTCGAGATTCAGAAGCAAATCAACGACCAGCAAGAGAAATACACCGAACTTCTACGCATCGAACAGCGCGAAGCTCGCGACCTCGAAACGATCTTCGGCTCGGACAAGTTGACGAAGGCACGCCGTGCACTCCTCGTCGCAAAAGATTGGGATGACGACATCAAGCGAAGCATCAAGGGAGACATTCATACGCTCAGTAAACATCGTTGGGAACTTCTGGAAGACGAAAAGATGAAAATGGGCGGGTTTCTGATAGATGATAGCGAGGCTGACAAATTCGGTCTGGGCATGTTCAGCGTCAAGACCGGCCACGAAAAAACGGGGCTCTTCGGTTGGGGAGCGGGACGCAACTTGTACACCGGATTGACACAGATAGCCGAATACAAAGACCTCGTCAAAGCCAACGGCCACCTCAACCTCGAACTCGCCAAGAGCATTGCGGAGACCCGAGAGTTTGAGGGCGACGGCAAGAAGGCCTTCGAGGCGCTGATCAAAAAGGAGGAGGAGTACGAAGCATCGCTCAAGCAGATGGACGACTACCTCGGCGGTATCTTTGGTAACTACGCGTCGGACATTATGGACGCGGTGATCGACGCTTTCGAGAGGGGAACGGATGCGGCCGAAGCCTTCGGCGACGCCACAAAGAAGGTGATGCGCAACGTGGTAAAAGACATGATGCAAGCGGCCATTCTCCAACCCGTCATTAAGGAACAACAAGAGTTGGTAAAAAAAGCCTATGGAACGGGCGACGACAACACGATTCTCCAGGCCATAATCCAAGCGACAGAAAAAGGTAGAAGGGGCGCAGGAGCGTATGAAGGGCTTTATCGCAAAGGCCAATGAGGAACTGAAGAAACAAGGAAAAGACCTCACCGCCGGCAGCACCGCAAGCCGCGAAGCATCGCAAAAGGGCATCGCCACCGCATCGCAGGACTCCGTCGACGAACTCAACGGACGAATGACCGCCGTGCAAGGCCACACGTTCGACATCGCCGAGAACACCCGAATGCTCCTCGCCACGACAAACGAAATCTTGAAGGGCGTGGTCGGCATCGAACGCAACACGGGCAACGTCCACGCGCGCCTTTCCGTCGTCGAGCAGCACTTGAAATCCGTAAAAGACACCGTCGGCGACATCGCCCTCAAAGGAATTAAAATCAAGCAATGAACACATTAGACTATTCAGAACGGCTCTACATCGGCGAGGCGGGCGTTTGGGACTATGGTTCCGCCTGCACGGCTTTCGGGGGCTTTGACGAACTGATCGCCTTTCCGCCGTTGAAGACACCGCCCGCGAACGATTGGCAGGAGGAGCGCGGTTTCGACCCCGATCTTTCCGCCCCCGTGCTCGACACACGAGAGGTGACGCTGCGGCTTTCCGCCACCGACGCAGACGACTATGCCAACACCCTCCGAATGCTCGCCGAAAAGCCCGTCGTCGAAGTGCGCGCCCCGAGTATCGGCCGTTCGTGGTCGCTGCGTTTCATCGCCCCCACCGACAGCGCGCACTCGTCCACCTTCGGCCTTAAATTCGCCGACGACACCCCGATGCAGGGCTACACGTACCAGCCCCCCAATGCCGAGAAGGAGCGCGAGTGGATCTTGAGCACCTCGCGGCGCGATGATTTCGTGATCACCGAAAGCCCGAAACGCTCCTTTGCCGACTACGGAGCACGGGTGCTCGGCGACGTGGTCGACGAAATGGAACGGCGCAACGAAGTGAAGACCGGATTACTCCGCAAGTTTTCGACAAAACCAGGGGCGTTTTACGACAAAGACGCCATGTTTTTTTCGAAAAAAAGGCGGCGACCGTCAAGTGCAACTCCTGATGCGCGCCGACACCCTCGCCGAACTTTGGAGAAATTACGATGCGCTACTCTTCGATCTCATCCGCCCCGGTGCGCGACGATACAAAGAAGCGCCGTTTTATTACAGCTCGTGCCGCGTCGACAAGTTCATTCCTGACGAACCGCGGCCGTGGCTGCAATTCACCCTCACCCTTACCTTCTACGCTGGTAGTTCCAACTCTTCATACGACGAATTATGATCATCTATTCCCCCACGGGCGAAACGCTTCTCGACGTGATGCCCGACGACAACTCCTATCGCCACCGCGCGATCATGGGCGACAATGCGCTCACGCTCTACTTCTCCCTCGCACAGCACGTCGAAATCCCCGTCGGCGCGTATTGCGAACACGACGGCGAGCGCTACACGCTGATGCACCCCGAGTCGCTCAAAATGCAGCACACGCGGCATTTCGACTACACCCTCGAACTCGAAGGCGAGCAGGGCAAAATGTCGATCTGGAAATTCCGCAACCCGATCGACGGCCGTTTGCGTTTCTCGCTGACCGCGCGACCGAAAGAACACCTGCAAATGCTCGTCGACAACCTCAACCGCCGCGATTCGGGGTGGACACTCGGCACGTGTATCGACAGCCCCGAGCGCGTGGTCAACTACGATCACGCCTTTTGCCGCGATGCCCTCGCGATGATCGCCAAGGAGTTCGGCACGGAGTATGAGATCGTGGGGAAACGCATCTCGCTCGGTGCCGTGGAACACGACCGCGCGAACGCCCTGCCGCTTTCCTACGGCAAGGGCAACGGCTTTGTCTCGGGGGTGGCGCGAACGAACAGCGAAGACAGCGTGCCGACCGAGATTCTCTACGTGCAAGGGGGCGAACGCAACATCGACCGATCGAAGTATGGCGCGAGCACGCTGCATTTGCCCGTCGATGCCGACATAGCCTACGACGGAGCGCGTTTTGAGGGCGAAACGGACTACGATGCCGCCCGCGCTCGCCGCTATCGCACGGACGAAAAGGGCTTCTCCGTGCAACGTGCCGACCGCCCCCTTTCGTCGATGGCAGAGGACAGCGTCGATTTGACCGACATTTACCCGAGTCGCGTCGGAACGGTGGCCGAGGTCATCACGGCGAACGAGCAAAAACACTTCTACGACTTCACCGACCCGACGATTCCCGAGACGCTCGACTTCGAGAAGTGTCTGATTGCAGGCGAGAAGATGACCGTGATCTTCCAGAGCGGTATGCTCTCGGGACGTGAGTTTGAGGTGAAATACGCCCACGCTGCATCGGGAAAGAAGGCGCGCCGCTTTGAAATCGTGCCGCAGGAGATCGACGGACAGACGATGCCGGGGGGCGCGTTCGTTCCGCGTTCGCGTGACAAGTACGCCGTCTTTCATTGTATGCTCCCCCAAGCCTACATCAACGACACAGCCACGCGTTCGGGAGCGGAATGGGACTTGCTGCGCAAAGCGGTGAAACATCTGTACAGCCACGAAGACCCGAAGTTTTCATTCACCGGCACACTCGACGGCATTTGGGCGAAGCGCAACTGGGAGAACGTCGGCGAGCGCTTGCGGATTGGGGCGTTCATTCTCTTCTCCGACAAGCAGTTTCAACCCGAGGGCGTGGCCGTGCGCATCGTCGGCATCAAAGATTACATCAACACGCCGCACTCGCCCGAAATCGAACTCTCGAACGCGCCCGTGGCGGTTTCTTTCAGCACGACTCTGAAGACACTGGAAAGCGCCGCCGTGGCCGTCGAAGAGAAGCACCGCGAGGCATTGCAATACAGCGACCGCCGATTCCGCGACGCGAAGAAGTTGGTGGAGCGTGCCCGCGTGGCCGAGGAAGCCGAAACGCTGCGCACGCCGAACTATTCGGACGGGCTCAACACCGGCGCGGGAGCGCGCATCGACGCGATGGGAAACGCGGAATTTCAGAGCATGGCGGTGCGCGGCTTCTTTCGTGCCGCCGAATATCAGATTAACCGCATTGCATTGAGCGAAGGCGATGTCTTCCACACTGAGAACGGACTGGTAAAAAGCGCGGAACAGCAAGCCGACGGCCGCTGGAAGGTGGTGCTGCAAGAGCGCTTTCAAGGCGACGTGACCGGTTTCCGTGCCGGTGACATTCTGCGCGGGGCTTACAACAGCGTAGGAACATCGGGCGGGTCGGCCGAAATTCGCACCTCGTGGTTGCGTGTTGAGGCGGTGGATGCCCAAGCTGGGACGCTCACGGCGAGCCTTTATGCCGACAATCAGACCCCCGAAGGCCGCAATGCGCCGCCCGTGTCGCTGATGCGCTTGGCACGGTGGGGCAACACGACCGACCCGGAGCGCCAGAGCCACATCATGGAGAGTGCCACCGACGGCCGTATCGTGCGCCGTGTGAAGGTTTCCGCTCCGATTGTCGACGGCACACAGTCCGACGGCTTTGTGGTGGGCAAGTTGCCCGCGTGGTTGCGCGAACATTTCGGTGCGGCCGTGGCCGGTGCGTCTGATTACGTGTTTGCTCGCGGCATCATTACGCAAAACATTCTTCGCTACACGCCCGCGGGTCGCCCGTTGGCCGAACGTGTCGACCGCGGTTTGTGGTCGGCTTCGTCGCGCTACTTCTACGAGGAGCAGAACCCCGAAACGGGAGCTTTCGAGATTTCGCGCGTTTGGCACGATGGCGCGCTCTACGAATTGGCACGCGGCGGCAACGGCAACACCGCCCCGGCGGCGCAGTCGACACATTGGACGCTCATTCAAGCGAAACCGAAGGACGGAAGCCCCGGCTATGATGGAAAGTCCGCCCCGCCGACGAACCCAAACTTGCTCAACTTCACCGCGAAGTGGAGAGACAAGGAGGGGAATATTCCTTACCAAACAGGAGAGTCGCGAAAAGGCGGAGCGAATATCACCACACCCGACGGGGGGAAATACGGAACAAAAGTGCTTTCGTGTGCAAGCCGACCCCGAAGCAGCACCGGGAAATAATGGAATATACGCCTTTAATGTCGGAAATGAACGAATCACCGGCACGCTCAAAGCGGGGCAATGGTACACGTACTCGTTCTATGTTCGTGGCAAGGGGTATCTGCGCAGCTCGTTCTACTTTCAAATGAACCCGGTGGTGGAGAGACGCACGTCTGTAAACGGACTTAGCCGCGACAATGCCAATTATCTGTATCAGCCTATTTCGGACGAATGGCGGCGCGTTGTGTGCACGTTTCGCGTAGAATCGGGGCGTGTCTTTCCGTGGTTCTTCTCTTCACTTTCGGAATCGCAGAGCACGGACGATTGGCTGGAAATCTGTTGCGCCAAGCTCGAAGAAGGAGAAGATGCCACCCCGTGGTGCTTATCAGAAGAAGATAAGAAGGGAACCGACGGCCGAGACGGGGAGAGCTACCATACCAATTTGCTCGACAATAGCGCTTTTGCAAAAAGGTTTGGAGAGGTGGAATTACGAGACGGCAGCCGCGGAGATTGACGATACGACGAAAAGCCCCATCCCCGGAACACACGCGGTACGTTACGAAACTCAAATGCTCAATGGGCAAGCGTTCGCATCAATGACTCAGGAAGTCGGGAACCGTTTACGGCCAAACACGACTTACACACTCAGCGCATGGGTCAAGACGACCAAAGGGATTGATCGTGCTTCTATCGTTACGGCTCATAAACCTCTTGATGCGATTTACATTAACCACAGCCACGACGGCGAATGGACTCGTTATGCACTGACATTCACAACTCCAGAAGTGCTCAACGCAAAGCAATGGATACTCCTACGATTATTCAGACCCGCGACAAACGCCGCGGTATGGTTTGCCGCCCCGAAACTCGAAATCGGCGACACCCCCACCGAGTGGACGACGTCGGAGAACGACCGAAAGGGCGACAACGGCCTCGGTGTGAGCCGCATGCGCGCTTTCTATATGCTGACCACCGAAAGGGACGCACCGCAGCCCGATACGTCCGAATGGACGGAAACCGCCCCGCAGCCCACGAAGGAGCGCCCGTGGCTTTGGAGCTACGAACGCTCGGAGTACACCGATGGCCATGCAGAACAAACCGTAGTGCGACTGATTGGACATTACGGCAAAGACGGCACGAACGGCACGAGCATTCGGGCGCAGTACAGCGCCGACGCGAGGACGTGGCACGACGATTTCGCCGAGGGCGATGTGTGGATGCGTACGGGCAACGGCACAACGTGGGGCGGTGCGCTGCGCGTGGTGGGCGAATCGGGGACGGACGGCAAAAAGCCCCGTTTACGATTTCGCCGCGTCCTCACAACTTGCCACCGCATCGGGTACGACCGCCCCAGCTATTCGGGGAACGTGGCAAGACGCGCCTCCGACCCTCCGCGACGGCGAGGTGCTATGGTATCGGCTTACCGCGGCGAACGGAAAAATCACCTACGGCCGTTTGAGCGGAGAGAAGGGCAAGCAAGGAGCACCGGGCGATAAGGGCGACTCTGGCCGCGGCATTGACCGCATCGAAACGTTCTATCTGCTCACGCCCGACGGCACCGCCCCAGGATACGACGCACCCGGTTGGAGAAACACCGCGTCCGTGCCGACACTGCAAAAGCCGTGGCTTTGGACGTACGAACGAGTGGTCTATTCGGACGGAACGAGCGTGCGAACCCCCGTGCGATTAGACACCCGACTGGCCAAGGACGGTGCCGATGCCGAACCGATGCGCCCGAATCTGCTGGACGATACCGATTTTCAGCAGCTCGGCCGTAAGGAGAGCGCCTGGAAAATCGGCATATATGGCGTGGAGCCCATTGCGGGACGCGCCAACATCAGCATATTCTCTTCGGCCGTCGATGGTTGTGTGCCTGCGATATGTGCCATCAACCCCGGAACGAAGGAGGGCGAATTTGCGCATATCTACCAAAACGTGGGGCAACTCATCCCCGGACGCACCTACACGTTTTCGGTCTATGTGCGTGGGGCGGACGTGGCGTGGCTGATCGTCTACCCCACACCCGCGGAGCACTTCCACCCCAACACGGTGAAACAAGACGGCTGGACGCGTGTGTCGCTCTCCTTTCGCGCTCCCGCTGTGCAAGACCCCGATGGCGTGCTGCTTCTGCTTCGCGCCTGGCACCGCGAAACGACGCCCCACACGGGCTACGCTAAGAACGTGGTGTGGTGCGCTCCGAAGTTGGAAGAAGGAAACAGAGCGACGCAGTGGTGTCCCTCGTTCAGAGACCAACGCGGAGCCGACGGGTCGCCCGGGGTGCGGGGTGCGGCGGTGCGCCAGCTCGGCGACTACGACCGATTGCCCGACGGCACGACCTTTGAGAGCGGACACGCGGGCGAGACCTATCTGGACGTGGTGCAAGTGCGCCAAGGCGAGCAAGTGCAGTTCTACCAATGCAAGCAGCCGCACACAAAGTCGGCGGACAAAGCCCCCGCGGCCGACTCGGAATGGTGGGAGCTCGGCACTTACCAAGGCTTAGTGGCTACGGACTTGCTGCTGGCGCGGCGTTCGCTCATCAAGAACCTACAAGTCGAGAACGTTGTCGGCCGTGATGCGAACGGTAATACAACTTTCGACCTCGATGCTTCAACGGGTACGGCTTACTTCGGGGGCACGGCCACTTTTGCGGGTTTCATACGACGGCGGCCAGTGGTGATCACGCCCGATAATTGGGAAAAATATGGGGGCGTGGTAAAAGGTGGGGTGATTTATCTCAATCCTTTCCGCGTCGGCACATACGTCATCTTTCGCGGCGATTTCGGCGCGCTGAGGCCTACCATCGACACGAGTAATTCCCCCTTGATAGAAGGCCGCCCGCTAATCACGCGCGACAACAGCCACCTAATGCGCTACTACGGCGCGCAATTTATGGTCTTCAACGACACCGTGAAATCGCTTTACATCGGCGGCGTGGAGATCCACACAAAATTCACCGCCGTCTTCACCATGTTAGGCCACAAAAAAGATGACCCCACGCTTTGGTGGAAAGGTGAAATCGTGGGGAGTTGGTGAAAAGCCGAACGCCCGCGGTTCGCAATCCACTCGATTTATAATAACCACACACAAAAACCAAACCTTTATGCAAGAGACACTCGTTCATTTTGCCGAACAGCATTTGTATCTTCACATCGTGCTCATCATTTTCTGCACCGCGGCAATACTGATTGCCATGGCGCTCGACCTCTTCTTTGGCATTCGCAAAGCCCACGAACGCGGGCAACCCACGACATCGCGGGGGCTGAAGATGACAAGCCGAAAGGCGGTGAAATACCTCGTCCCGTTTCTCGTGCTTTCGCTTATCGACATCATCGGCTCCCTCTCTGCGCCGCGCCTTACTTCTCGATGGGTTGGGCGGCCTGGTGCGTGCTGTGCGAATTTTGGAGCATTCGGGAGAAGGCGTGGGAGAAAGCCGAAATCGAAAAAGCTCCACGACATCGTGCAAGCCACCATTTCGAGCACGACCTTTCGAAGATGGCGCAGAAGTTTGCCACCGCCATCTTCGATGAGGCCAAAAACCACGACATCGTCCCCGCGGAGAAAAACACCGGCGGACGAGAATCAAGAACCCGAAAACACAGAACAATGACCATGAGCGACGCGTCGTGTACCCCAAAATGGCAAATCGGGTACATGACAAGCGCGCATTAAGCTAGTAAAGAACTAAAACAACAGACAAATGCAAATCCTTATTCAACGCCACGCCCTGAAGGAGGGCTACACCATCGGACGCATGGAAATCAACGGCCGATACTTTTGCGACACGCTCGAAGACACCGACCGCGGTTTGTCGGACGAGATGTCAGAAGACGAAATCGCCGCGCTCAAAGTGAAGGGCGCGACCGCCATCCCCACCGGCACGTATCGCATCGACATGCAGACGCGCTCTCCGCGCTTCGGCAGTGTCCTCCCTCGTCTTCTCCGCGTAAAAGGTTACGCCGGTGTATTGATCCACAGCGGCAACACGGCCGCCGACACCGAGGGCTGCATCCTCGTCGGCGAGAACCGCGAACGCGGCAAGGTGCTCAATAGCCGTCTCAAGTTCGGACGCCTGCTTGTCCTCCTCCGCGAAGCACAAGCCGCCGGCGAAGAAATCGAACTGGTAATCACCCGACCCCGATAGCGCGCGAACTTATAAGTATTTCTTGTAAGTTCAAAAGCACAGCGGAGATTCTTTCCGTTTGGTGGGATAAGCCACCGACCTTTCCGAGGAAGTCCTCGAAATGGGTGCTCCGATTCTTTCCAAAAATCGGGAAATTGGAAAGAATTGACCGCGCCGGCAAATACGTTTCACTCTAAAAATCTTCATCAAATGAATAAGAATACCACATCTCCGATACCCAACGACTGGCTGTTTCTTTTGCTCGTTGCGCTTGGCGCGGTGTGTTTCTCCGTCGTCTTGACGCTTCTTGCAAGCTGCACGACGACACGAATCGTAGAACGCCACACCACGCACACAGACACCCTCCGCGTCGTTCAGCGCGATACCCTCCGCGAACTGCGCACCGTCCGTGATAGCGTTTATCTTCGCGACAGCATCTATTTCGAAGGCTCGACGCTAGTCAAAGAGCGCACCCGCGACCGCTGGCACATTCGCCACGACACGGTCTGGCGTTCGCGCGTGGACACTCTCCGAGCGGGCACCCACACCACGGAATCACACAAAGAGAAGAAGACTACCGCCCCGTGGTGGTACGACTGGCGGCTGTGGACACTTCTCGGTGTTGTCACGTCGTTAGCCGTTCTCGGTCATGTGTTGCGGAGATAAAGAAAAATCTGTACCTTTGTAGTCGACTATTGTTTTCATGGTGTAATAGGTTTTGCCCCGAGTGCTTTTGCATTCGGGGCTTACCTTTTTCGTGCGCTCACGAAAAAGGTCTTGTGCTTTCTGTAAATACGTCCAAAACGCGTCCAAGATTAGAGCGAATCGCCCCGTTTCTTGAACGCGTTTTATTTGTATCTGGCTGGCCTGCAGCTGATTGGAAAAAGTCCAAAAGACGTCACCGTTTATCGAATAGCGCCATCGCTTCTGCCTTTGCCGAGTTGGCGATGTCGATGTATGGTTTCATAGCGCTGTAGTCACTGTGCCCCGTCCACTTCATTACGATATTCGCTGGGATTCCCATCATAAGGGCGTTGCAAATAAAGGTTCGTCGACCGGTGTGCGTCCCAACAAAGGCGTATTTCGGGCGCGTGTCCTCGATACGCTCTCCTCCTTTGTAGTACGTCTTTGTTATCGGAGCGTTGATCTCACATAGTTCGCACAATTCGTGCAGACGCTTGTTTGTCTTATTATTGCTTATTCTTGGGAATACATATTCTTCATCTACTCCTCTGTAGCGATTGAGTATTTCAAAGGCGTATTTGTTCAACTCTATTGTAATAGTAGAAGAGGTTTTTATTGTTGTGATTGTAATTGTTTTTTCCGACACACTCGACCACTTCAAATTCTGCATATCAGAGAAGCGCAAAGAGGTGAAACAGCAGAAGCAAAAAGAATCTCGTGCAATCTGGAGACTCTTCGTTGTCCCAAGTTCTTTTTCGTATGTTCGGCCGTGGTAGTCTTGTAGTTGGACTTTCGTGCCCTTAGGAGGGAATTTGTAATTATAGATTCTCATCAGCTCTTCCCATTCGAGGAATACAATCGCATTCTGAAGACTCTTCGTCTTTAATGAGAACTTTTGGTAGTCCAAATTTGTGTTGTAGCCTTTCTTCGTAGCCCAACGTAGAACCCAAAACAACACTCCCACAATAAGCTTGACAGTCGAATCGCGAAGATTCTTGCCTTCTCGTAGAAAGAGCACAAAATCATTTAATCGCTTTTCGGTCAGCCGCCCGAACGTCAAATCGTGATCAAACTCATCAATATAGTTGACCATTTTGCGAAACGATTTACATGTGCTTAAGCTCCATTGATTTTGCTTTGGCACTTCAGAGTAGTAAAGTTCGAAATAATCGAAGATGAGCGCTTGCTTCCCCCCTGTTGCCTTTTTCCTCGCGAAGTGTTCTGCAAGTTCTTTCTTTATTTCAGCGCTTGTAGGCTTTACCTTGCCCAACATACATTGATGCTCGTATGCACTGAAGTGTTCCGCTATTTTAGCCAACGCGGCATTGATTGTTGAGTACGTGACACCAGCGCCTGCCGTCGAACCTTTTTTTACTTGCTGTTTGTTTTGATCCCACTTCCTCGGTGCGACCTTATATCCGGTCGAAGAGATAAACCGCGCCCCAAAAATAGAGATGCTCACTCGTATGGGACAATCCCCATGTTTGTCTGCTCGCTTGTCAAGATAGAAGTTTACTGCCATATTGTTTTTCAAGTGTGTGCGCAAAGTTACGCACGGTTTTTGATTGAACGCATTTGTACAAAGTCAAATCTAATTAAACGCAAATCCAAAAAGAGGGGCTGTATTGGTGGGTTTCTCGAACGCGTTGTTATTGATTTTAATACTGTGTGGCTTTCGGCGAAAAGTCCACTGTTTTTCTTCGCAACTTCGAAATGCGCCGCCGCGTCGTTCGCGCTTGTGCAGACAAAGTGCCGGACAATCTGCTAAAAGCCGACATTTACTTGGTACTTCCAGCAAAAAAATATACTTTTGCGTATGAAGGCGAATTGTATACACACCGTGTTTGATTCCCTCCTCCACTCCCGGCAACCGGCCGCCGACTTCTGCCGCCGACAATGCCGTCACTATATTTTTCCCCATGTCACAAACGACCATTCCCGACCCTGCTCTCCGCGGATTCTCGGCCTGCGGATGCGGGTGCTCCAAACATCAACTTAACACTTACGACTACAATAGCGACATTCCCGGCAACAACGAGCTCTCCGATCTCGTGGAAGTGCAATTTAAGAACACCCGCAAGGGCTATTTCCGCAACGACAACCACCTCGACCTGCAGAAAGGCGACGTGGTGGCCGTCGAAGCCTCGCCCGGCCACGACATTGGCACCGTAACGCTCACCGGCTCGCTCGTGCCCCTGCAAATGAAAGGCACAGCCCAAGAACGCCGGCGAAATCAAACGCGTGTATCGAAAAGCACGCACCTCGGACATCGAAAAATGGCACGAAGCCCGCAGTCGTGAGAACGATACGATGATCCAAAGCCGACAAATCGCCAAATCGCTCGAACTGGACATGAAAATCGGCGACGTCGAATATCAAGGCGACTGCAACAAAGCGATTTTCTACTACATTGCCGACTCGCGCGTGGACTTCCGCAAACTCATTCGCGTGCTGGCCGACACCTTCCACGTGCGCGTCGAGATGCGCCAGATCGGTGCACGCCAAGAAGCGGGACGCATCGGCGGAATCGGGCCGTGCGGCCGCGAACTCTGCTGCTCGACTTGGATGAAAAACTTCCAAACCGTGTCGACTGGTGCCGCTCGTCAACAAGACATTTCGCCCAATCCGCAAAAACTTGCCGGACAATGCGGTAAACTCAAATGCTGTTTGAACTACGAACTCGACGCCTCACAACGAGGCGCACAAGAGTTTGCCCGAACGCAATGTGCCCCTCGAGACGATCGACGGCACGTATTACCATTTCAAAGCGGACATTCTCAGCGGACAGATCACCTATTCGACCGACAAGCGCATGGCGGCCAACTTAGTGACCGTCAGTGCTGAACGCGCACTGGAGGTGATGGAGATGAACCGCGGCGGTGAGAAGCCCGAAACGCTCGACAATGGTGCACAACCCACCGAGAAAAAGGTGGTGGACCTCGCCGAACAAGACGATTTGACACGCTTCGACAAGTCGAAAAAGCGCAAAAAGCGTCGTCTCCGTCCTGACAATACACGACAGACAGCGCCGGAAGAAGGACAGGAAGTGGGCGTTCCCAACGCACGCGGCGGCAATGCTCGACGTGAACGCGCGCCCCGTCGCAACGACGACCGCAACCGCGAGCGCAGTGGCAACCGCAATGACCGCAATCGCAACAGTCGCGATGCGGAAGCCCGCGCCGATCAGGTGAAAGGCAACGGATGCCGCGACCAAACGCGCCCGACTCCGAACGGCAATTCCGACAATACTCCGACGGCATGAACCGTATGATTTCAGTTCGTACTCTCTTTTTTCGGCACATGGGGCGACTTTGCGCTTTCCTCTTCGTGGGACTGCTTGCCGTTTCCTGCCGAGAAGCGGAACCTTATCTGCAATATGGCGCCGTTGATCTCCACGGTTGGTCGCGCGACACGTCGTATGTGTTCACGGTCGACAGTTTGCCCGGCGCCCGCGACTATCCGCTCTCGGTGATGCTCCGCAAATCTTCTGTCGAGCCCTGTCCTTTCCGCTCGATCACCTTGGTGGTGCAGCAACGATGGACGCTGGCGGTGCCGGACTCGGCGGCACAGGCGCGCACCGATGCGCGGCGCCACTTCAGAGCCATCGGACAGCCGCGCCCGCCCCGCTGTTTGCGCGACAGTCTGCTCATGGTGCGCACCGATACCCTCGTGGCCGATCTCACCACTGAAGAAGGGCGACTCCGCGCCCGCGGCATTTCGGTGCACCCTTACGCCTTTCCGCTCGTCACGCTCCGACTGCCCGACGGCGCAAAGGGACGGATCACCGTGCATCACCTCATGCGGCGCAACGAAATCCCCGGCATCGAGTCGGTGGGCATCCGTTTGCAATAAATGGCTGCGCTGATCCCGCGCAATTTCCGCGCTTCGCTTCTCCCTCCTCACTCTGTTTCCCCTATGTCCACAAGGTTGCTCTTCATTCTCCTCCTTTGCTTCACCGCACTCCGCGGCGGAGCACAGCAACGTGTGGTGCAATACAAACCGTTCGTCGACGAACGCCCGTGGCACTACGGTTTTCAGATCGGACTCCACGACCAAGGGCTGAAACTCCTCAATAACGGCTACATCAACGAGGGCCGACGGCGCACAATGGGTGGGCGAGAACGACAGACAGAACTTCGGTTTCTCGGTAGGTGTCTTGGGCGAATGGAGATTCACGCGCAATTTGGCATTTCGCGTCACCCCCACGCTGCATTTCGGCTCGAAGCACCTGACCTTCCGCAACATGGCGACGAAACAAGAGCTCACGCAGGACATGAAAACGACGTATATCGCCGTACCAGCCCTCGTCAAAGTCGCCGGCCCGCGCTATAATAATTTTCGTCCCTATGTGGTGGGCGGACTTGACGTGATGTATGACCTCACCTCGTCGAAAGGCAGTTATATCCGCACGCGTCCGCTGCAAACCTTCGCGGAAGTGGGTTTCGGCTGCGACTTTTATCTGCCGTTTTTCAAGCTGATTCCGGAAATTAAGTTCTGTTTCGGGCTGAACAACACGTTGCAGCGCAACCGCCCCGACTTGACCGATCCCACACAGCTGGTGTTTACCCAAAGTTTGCAGCGAACCACGCCCAATATGGTGGTGCTCACTTTCTACTTCGAGTAAGTGTGGTGACGCCCTGTCCAATGCTGACAATTATCTCTCTAATCTTTATATTTATCTTTACACTGTCCTATCATGAAGCAGTTCCCCAACTCTCGACACAGACGACTTTGGGTGGTATTGTCTCTCTGGTGTATGAGTACACTCCTTGCACTCGCACAACCGGCCGTAGACAAATACTACACCCTGACCGCTGTGAACCACAATCTCAATTTGAGCAACGGAGATTCGCCTTCCAACAACAGTAACTACGAAGGTGCTGCGCCGGATCCCACGGCTCCCTCACAAGTGTTCCAACTCCTCGACGCAGGCGACGGCTCATTTGTGATCTACAACAGCAACTATCAAAAAGCAATGGACTTGGCGCTCCAAGGGCCTCGTAAACCTTTGCAGTGGAATCTCAACAAAAACAACGACAATCAGCGCCTTTTCCTCGAACCGGTGCAGGGAAAGAAGGACGTTTATCGCCTCGTTTCCGCTGTTCACAGCATGTATTTGCTCAGCATGAACGAGAAGGGTGATGTATATGTAGGCTATGGTACCGACGGTAACGAGCTGTTCCGCTTCACAGAAGTGAAGGATTGGAAGGAACACCGCCTAATTCAGCCCAATACCGAGTGGCAAAACGAAACCGTCTTTGCCATTAACAAGGAAACCGGCCGCGCCACGTTCATGCCTTACGCCAATTCGGCCGCATTGAAGGCCGATGCGCGCTTCAAGAAGGCCTGGCTCGATCCGAACTCCACAGAAGTGAAGTCGCTCAACGGCACTTGGAAGTTTAGCTACGCCCCCGATGCCGCCAAACGCGACACGGCTTTTGTCAAGAACGACTACAACACCGCAGCATGGGACAACATTGAAGTGCCCTCTTGCTGGGAAATGAAGGGATATGACAAGCCGGTTTACGTGAATGTGGACTACATTTACGAAGACAACCCGCCCTATATCAAGTTGCGCAAGGAATATCGCGGAAAAGTAGACCCCAATCCCGTGGGAAGCTACCGCCGCGACTTCGATCTTCCCGCCAACTGGGACGGCAAGCGCGTGTTCCTCCACTTCGACGGCATCTATAGCGGTGCTTACGTGTGGGTCAACGGCAAATACATCGGCTACACGCAAGGAGCCAACAACGATGCCGAATTTGACGTCACCTCCGCGCTCCACGCCGGCAAGAACAACGTCAGCGTGCAAGTGATTCGCTGGACAGACGGCTCATATCTCGAAGGACAAGACGTGTTCCACATGAGCGGTCTGCACCGTGATGTGTATTTGGTGGCCACTCCCCGCACCTTTGTGCGCGACCACTACATCACCGCCGACCTCAATTCGACAAAACGCTACAAGAGCGGTTCGCTCAACGTGCAACTCGAACTCGACAACCGCGACAAAACCGCTGCCAACAAGCGCGTGGAAGTCACGCTTCTCGACCCCGACGGCCAACAAGTAGCGCAAAGCGAAAAGACCGTTGCCTTCGCCGCCGGCGAAACGAGCAAGAAGGTAGACATTGCCCTCGACAATCTCAATGATCTCCGTCTTTGGACGGCCGAAACGCCCGAACTCTACTCCGTGATCGTCGTACAAAAAGACGCAAGCGGCGCAGAAGAAATGGCCTTCAACACGCAATACGGTTTCCGCCACATCGAGATTCGCAACGGACAAGTCCTCATCAACGGCAAGCGCGTCTTCTTCAAGGGCGTGAACACCCAAGACACGCACCCCGAATTCGGACGCTCCATCGACGTGCCCACGATGTTGAAAGACATTACCCTCATGAAGCAGGCCAATGTCAACACCGTTCGCACCTCGCACTACCCCCGTCAGGCCAAAATGAACGCCATGTTCGACTACTATGGCCTCTACGTCATGGACGAAGCTGACCTCGAATGCCATAAAAACTGGAATGACCATGGTAAAAATGGCGGCTATAACACAGAAGTCATCTCCGGACAAGAGTCTTGGAAGCCCGCCATGATCGACCGCACTGTGCGCATGGTGCTCCGCGACCGCAACCACCCCTCCATCATCTTCTGGTCGCTCGGTAACGAATCGGGCGCAGGCGACAACTTCATCGCCACACACAATGCCGCACGTGCCCTCGATTCGCGCCCCATTCACTACGAAGGTGCCACAAACGCCAACCGTCATTTCGCCGGCATCACCGATCTGTTCTCGAAAATGTACCCCGATGTGGGCTATGTGCAGCAAAATGCCAACAACAACCCCGCCAGCCAGCCCTTCTTCATGTGCGAATACGATCACGCCATGGGCAACAGTGTGGGTTATCTCCGCGAATACTGGGACATCATCGAGAAATCGAAACTCGGTATCGGCGGTTGCATTTGGGACTGGGTCGATCAAGGCATCTACAATCCCCAGAAACTCAAGCAAGGCATCAAACAACTGACCACCGGTTACGACTACCCCGGTCCTCACCAAGGCAACTTCGTCAACAACGGTGTGATCACTTCCGAACGCGAGTGGACGCCCAAACTCGACATCGTCAAGAAGGTGTACCAATACGTCACCTTCCGTCTCAACAACGGCAAGAACAACAAGAGTCTGATCGTACGTAACAACTATGCCTTCAGAGACCTCTCCGACTTCACCCTCGATTTCGAAGTATTGAAGAACGGTGTCAGCGTAGAAAAGGGCAATATCGAACTCCCCGCCCTTGCAGCTGCAACATTCCGCACCCTTCCTTTCAGCATGACCACGCAAGTGCCTGAAAACGGTGCCGACGACTACCACCTCAACGTCTATCTCCGTCTGAAGACGGACCAGGACTGGGCAAAAGCAGGCTATGTTCTCGCCGCCGAGCAGTTCGAACTCGCCAAGCGCACCGCCTTGCCCACCCTTACGCCCAAGGCCGATGCGCCCGTCCTCAAAAGTTGAAGAAGACCGGTGGCCTCGCCACGATCTCCAACGACCTCGTTTCGATGACTTTCAACACGAACACTTCGCAACTGGTCGACTGGAAGTACAACGACCTCCCCGTCATCGCCTACGGCAAGGGTCCCGTTTCCGACAACTTCCGTTGGATCGAGAACGAAGCCCCCTATACCAGCAAACCTTACAACACGCTTGAATGGAGATATCGCATTGTGGACAGCCACAACGAGAATGCGGTGCCCACAATCAAGACGACCGACGGCGGCCGCACCTACACGGTGACCGCAACGCGCCGAGGCCTCGTGCCCAACACACTCACTATACCATCCATGCCGACGGTAATGTGGTGCTCAACGTCTCGCTCGATCCCACCCAAGCGCAGAATAAGAGTCAATTGCGCCGCCTCGGTGTGAGCATGGGCTTCGACAGCCGCTACGGCCTTATGGACTACACCGCACGCGGTCCGCGCGAAAACTATTCCGACCGCTGCGAAGGTTCGTTCTTCGGCCGCTACGTGCAGCGCGTCGACAGCAATCTCACCACCTACGCCCGCACGCAAACTTGCGGCAACCGCATGGGACTCCGCGATCTCCGTTTGGTCGACGCAGAAGGCAACGGCGTACACATCGCCACCGAGGGACAGGTAGAATTCTCTGTCCTCCCCTACGACGATCACGACCTCATCAACGTGGAACACGACTGGGAACTCGCTCCCTCGAAGTACAACACCGCGCACTTCGACTTCTTCCAGCAAGGTGTCGGCAGCGGTAGCTGCGGTCCCGCTTTGACTTTGGACAAATACAAGGTGCCCACCGACAAAGTGGTGAACTACACCCTCCGCTTCTCGGGCTTGGGAAAACTCTATACCGGAATTTCCAACAGCCCTTTCGTGCAAGAGCCGGTGTTGCGCGTCAACAGCGCACCCGGCGCTGAAACCGCCACGCTCAGCGGCGCACTTTCAGCTTACCGCTCGGCCACTGTGCTCGATTTGGGCGGCGCGCGCCTCTTCGATCTTCCGCTCTCTGCAGCCCACACGGTGGAATTCTCCACCGCCGCACTCCCCAAAGGCACTTATCTCGTGCAAGTCGTGCGCAACGATGGCAAGCAGGAAGCCGTGAAGTGGATCAAACGCTAAACTTAGGTGGAGAAACGGCTTAGCCGCCGCGCCTTGAAGGCCACGACTCACGACTAAGTCTTCGCTTCGCCCACAGCGCTTCATCTTCGCGCCGGCAGACGTTTAACTCACGTCTGCCGGCGCTTTTTTGTGCCCTTGTGCCCACGCCTTTCCCCCCGTGCTTCCGCACCGCCTCGTCTACACTTTCGCCCGCCCTCACCCTTTCCTTCGCACCGACCGCCATTTGGCCGCCGGCTGCGGGCGAAGGGCAAAAACATCGCCCCTCTTTCGCAACGGAAAGAGGGGCGATTAGGAGAAAAACACCCACCGCGGTCGGAGAAACCATGGAATGCGCCGCTTTGCTTGTGGCGCATTCTCCCTGCGCGGTGAACTTTTTCCCCATCGTCGGCCGTTGTGCTCCCATAGGCCAAAAGATGCAGAAAAAAACGGTGGACTTTTGTGTGAAAGCAGTGGAGTTTGTCGCAAAACCGGTGGACTTTTTCGACAAACCTCCCTCCGATGTTTCGGGTGGTGTGGACAGCCCTACAAACGCCAACCGCTCCTTGTCGAAAAGGACGAGGAGCGGTCGGGAAAAACGGAAATGCGGGATGAAAAGCGCCGCGATCTCAATGCGCCATGGTCTTCGGTGTGTCGAGCAAGGGAAGGAGAGCACCGTAGCCTTCGCGCTCCATCTCCGCTTTGGGAACGAAGCGGAGCGAGGCACTGTTGATGCAATAGCGCAGTCCGCCGGTGGCTTTCGGGCCGTCGTTGAAAACGTGGCCGAGGTGGGCGCCTCCGAGTTTGCTGCGCACCTCCGTGCGGTGCATACCGTGGCTATTGTCGGAGAGGTTGTCGAGCAGGTGCGGATCGATGGGCTTCGAGAAAGCCGGCCAACCGCAACCCGATTCAAACTTGTCGGTAGAGAGGAAAAGGGGTTCGCCGGTGGTGATGTCTACATAGATGCCCGGGCGAAACTCTTTGTCGTAGGCATTTTGAAAGGGGGCTTCGGTGGCCGCCTTTTGCGTCACGGCATATTGGAGGTCGTTGAGTCGGCGGCGCAATTCCTCGTCCGAGGGCTTGGCATAAGCGCGTTTTTGCGGCGTGTCGGCGTTGGCCTTGCGGGCTTCCTCAAAGAGGGCGCTCGGCACATGGCAGTAGCCGCCGGGATGCACATCGAGATAGTCTTGGTGATAGTCTTCGGCGGCATAGAAGTTGTGGAGCGGTTCGACCTCGATGGCCACCGGTTGGCCGATGGCGGCGGCGAGTTTTGCTTTCTCGGCCATGAGCATTGGGCGGAGTTCGGGATCGGTGTAGTAGATGCCGGTGCGATATTGCGGCCCCACGTCACCGCCCTGACGGTTCACGCTGGTCGGGTCGACGGTGCGGAAGAAGAGTTGCACGAGGAGCGTGAGGGGAAGGCGTTGCGGGTTGTATTTCACTTCGACGGTCTCGGCAAAACCGGTGTTGTGGCCGCACACTTGTTCGTAGGTGGGGGTTTCCGTGTGGCCGTTGGCATAGCCCACGCGGGTGTCGAGCACACCGTTGATTTGTTTGAAGAAATGCTCGGTGCCCCAGAAGCAGCCTCCGGCAAAGTAGAGAGTGGCAGTGTCGTTCATTGCGGTTGGTGTTTGAGTGTTGTGCTGTGTACGTGCGCAGGAAGTGAGGGCGAGCCCAAAGGCCAGCCCCAGTGCAGCGAGCGCAACGAGAAATTGTTGAGTAATGCGCATGGTTCGTGTTTTTAGTTAGGTGGTAGGCAGAGGTTGTTTCGAGGTTGAGTGGCAAAACTCCCCGTGCGCCTTTGAGAAGAGGTGCATCGGGGAGTTCTGTGCGTGCTCACGCTGTCGAAACAGCGCTGCCAAAATAATAAAAATAGAAAGTTCGTTTGGTCGAGTGGACTGCGCCGAGTAAAGATTAGGCAACCGACGTTTCGGACTCTTCGGTCTCCTCGCTGCCGTTGCGCCATTGTCGCCACGCGGCAAAGAGGAAGCCCGCGATCAAGAGGGCGAAGGCCACGTAGGCGATGACTTCTGTGGTGCTCACCGAGGTGGGGCGGAACGAGAAGACGATTTCGTGACGACCGGCGGGAACGCGGAGGGCGCGCAACACGTAGTTGACGCGAGCCACCTCCACCGGTTGGCCGTCGACGGTGGCCGTCCAGCCGGGATAGTAGATTTCGGAGAAGACCGCCACGCCGGCTTTGCTGTTGTCGCTTGTGTAGCGCAGTTCGTTCGGCGCATATTGTTTGAGTTCGATGCGACCTTGTCCGTCGGTTGCGCCTTCGAGCAGCGACTTGAAGCGCACATCGGCCACGGCTTGGTGTTTCGTGTCGAGTTTTCCGAGGGCACGGATTTCGGCATCGGCGTTGTCGGCAAACTTCACCTCGTTGACAAACCACGCATTGCCGTTGGCGTGCGTGTTGTGGAGGGCAATGTTGCCGCCGCTGAGGATCACCCACTTCATGTTGAGCATGTTGAGCACGGGCGTCACCGAATCAGTGTCGAGGGTCGAAGCCACGTAGTCATTGAGCTGCCCGGGGTGCGAATACCGCGCGCCATGAGTTGCGCGCTGTCGGCCGCCGCTTGGGCATAAGCCTTTTGAGCAGCTTCGCCGAGGTGTTGGCATTCGTCGTCGAGGTAGAAGTTGATCAACTCCCTGATAGCGACGGAGTTTCGCGGCGTGATAGCCACCGATTGACTTGTGCCAGTAGGCCGTTTGGTTCGAGGTTTCGTTAAACGGATTGCCGCCGGCGAGATTGAGCACGCGGAAGTTGGGATCCTTGTCCTTCAAAATGAGTTGATCGGCAGGCGATTTGGCGAAGTTGCCTTGCATCGCTTCGGGTTCTTTGAAACTATCGGTGTTCAAGTAGCGGCGATCGATGTTCCAGAGGTCGCCGAGCGTGAGCAAGAGGAGCACACCCACCACGGCAGCCGAAGGAATGGCTTTCGGCCACTTGGCATAAGCTGCCACCAACGCAAGGGGCGATGAAAGAGAGGAAGAAGGCGCGCCAAGCGGTGGCCGAAAGGATGGCGGCGTGGAGCGAAAGGAGGGCACCCTTGTAGCCGTTGATGAAATCGGCGGGCACACCGAATTGCTGCAGCTGGGTGAAGGCATCACGGTCGGTGGCCGAGAACAGATTGGCTGCATCGGGCACGAGCGCATAGAACAGACTCACGCCCACCGTGAGGACGGCGGCCACACCGAGAGAGACTTTTGCCGCGGCGCGTGCCGAAAATCTTTTTCGGGATGGCGAATCACTTCGGCCAAGGCGAGCATCGCCAAGACGGGCATGGTGAATTCTGCGATCACCAAGGCCGACGAAACGGTGCGGAACTTGGAGTACATGGGCAGCACGTCGATGAAGAAGTCGGTGGCTGCCATGAAGTTGTGTCCCCAGGCGAAGAGGAAAGAGAGCAGGGTAGCTGCGGCGAGCGCCCACTTGAGCGGGCCGCGCACCAGACCGAGGCCGAGCACGAAGAGGAAGCAGATGATGGCACCCACATAGACGGGACCTACGGTGAAAGGTTGGTCACCCCAATACTGGATGATGCCCGGCACGTTGCCCGAGCCGGTGGCTTGTTGCAACTGCGTGGCGTATTGATAGAACTCGTTGTAGCCTTCCAACTTTTCTATGCCTTCGCGGTCGAGAATGCTACTCGATCCGCCGCCTTTGAAGTCGGGCATCAGGAGCGTGAGCGTCTCGTCGACCCCGTAGCTCCACTGCGTGATGTAGTCGCGCGCCAATCCGTCGGTGCCCTCTGCCGAGGGAGCATCGGCGGCTTCGGCCTTTTTCGGAGAAGGTGTGGTCAGTTCAGTCTTGCCGCGCATCGACTCTTTCGAGTATTGCCACGTGTGGTAGAGATTCGGCAGATTGACCGCCGCCGCCAAGAGGCCACCCACCACGAGGGCGCCGGTGGCTTTCGCCCAGCGGCCGATGGTTTTGCTGCGCAGGGCCTCAATGCCGTAGGCCACCGCCACGAAGAGCATGACAAACAGGAAGTAGTAAGTCATTTGCAAGTGGTTGGCGGCAATCTGCAAGGCGGCAAAGAGCGCCGTGACGGTCGCGCCCCACAAGTATTTGCCGCGATAGGCTAGCACCAAACCGGCGATGGTGGGCGGAATGAAGCCGAGGGTGTTCACCTTCCAGAGGTGTCCGGCGGCGATGATGATGAGAAAATAACTCGAAAACGCCCATGCCGTCGCACCAAAGGCCGAGAGCAGCGGTTTGAACCGCAGGGCGCGCATCAGCAGGTAGAAGCCGAAGAGGTAGAGGAAGAGGAAGCCGAGCGGGCCGGAGGTGCAAAGGCGCACGACGGTCTCGACCACGCTCATCACTTTCGTCGAACCGTAGGTCGGCGAAATCTGATAAGTGGGCATGCCCGAGAAGATACTGTTCGTCCAACGGGAGCGTTCGCCCGTGGCCCTCGCTGATAAGCGGCTTGTTCCTGTCCCTGTCCCATGCCGGCCACGGTGTCGTGGCCGCCCAACACGAGGCCTTCGCTGATGGGCGTGGCGAAATAGGCGAAACTTACCAGCAGAAAACACAGCACAACCACGAGGTCGAGCCATGAGCGGCGAAGAAATTGTTTCATCTGATTAGTTACATGATTATTAAGTGGCAAAGTTACACAATGTCGGCCGAAAAGCCGTATTTTTGTAGGCAAATCTCCATAAAAACTCCACGATGAAAATAGGAATCATCACGGCCATGCAAGTCGAGCATGACCAAATTGCGGCGCTGCTCACGGACTGCGCCGAACTTCCCGCTGCCACTTTCGGTGCGCCCCCGTATTGACGGGACGTTTGGGCGACCACACGGTGGTGCTGGCCATGAGCGGCATCGGCAAGGTGAACGCGGCGCTCACGGCGGCGTCGCTGATCGCCGCCCATCGTCCCGATGCGATGATCAGCACGGGCTGTGCCGGCGGGCTCGCACCCGAACCCGGGGTGATGGGTGTCGTGGCTGCCGCTTCCACCGTCTACCACGATGTGTGGTGCGGCGAGGGTAATGCCTATGGTCAGGTGCAAGGGCTGCCGGCTCGCTTCGATGCCGACGCACGTTTGCTGGCAGTGGCGCGCGACTTGGCCGACGATCCCGCCGTCGAGACGCCCGTGTGCTGCGGACTGACCTGCACCGGCGATAAGTTCATCACCGATCCCGCGGAACTCAAGGCCGTGCTCGGCGCCTTCCCCGAAGCGCTGGCCGTAGACATGGAGAGTGCGGCCATCGCCCACGCCTGTCACCTTCACAACGTGCCGTTCTTGAGTTTCCGTGTCATCAGCGACACGCCGGGCGCCGATGCTCATTGGGAACAATATCAAGACTTTTGGGGCACGATGGCCGACCGCTCGTTCGGCATCACGCGCACTTTCCTTTCGCGCATTCCCGCTACTTTTTGAAACGCCTTTCGTATGAAAAAAATACCCTCCTTCACTGTCAACCACCTCACGCTGCGCCGTGGGGTATATGTGAGTCGTCAAGATCGCGTGGGCGACGAAATCGTCACCACCTTCGATGTGCGCATGAAAGCACCCAACCGCGAACCGGCCTTGCACGTCAATGCCATTCACACCATGGAGCACCTCGCCGCGACCTTCCTGCGCAATCATCCCGTTTGGGCAGATCGCGTGATCTATTGGGGACCCATGGGTTGTCTGACGGGAAATTACCTGATTTTGAAAGGCGATCTCACGTCGAGCGAGATCATTCCGCTGCTCATCGAGACCTATGAATTTATCGCGGCCTTTGAGGGCGAAGTGCCCGGCGCCACAGCGCGCGATTGCGGTAACTTCCGTTTGATGGATCTGCCCATGGCGCAGTGGGAAGCGCGCAAGTATCTCGACGAGGTACTGCGCAATCTCACCCCCGATCGGTTGACTTATCCCGATTGAGATGCGGTTGACGCACTTCGTGCGTGAACCTTTTTGTCGTTGTCCGGCGCTACTGCACATCGCCTTCGCTCCTTGCCCGCCCGTGCAACCGATTGGGGTTGACAGGGTGGGGGAGTGAAGGCGATGGTGCAAAGGTTTTGCGTTTTTGTACGATCGGTAGATCGAAAAATCAACGCTCCGATCGGTTGCCGTTTCCTTTCGGGCGATTTCTACGCGCGCACGCGTATATATAAGGAGTGGTGAGGCGGAAAGCGAAATGTTCGGTTTCGATCAAAAGACCTCGCGTTGTGCTTCTCGCTTTTTCCTGTTCCTTGTGAAATGCCTTGTGGGTCGCAGGTTACGCCCCCGTTTTCTTTTTGAATGTCTTTCTCGTATTTATGCAAGTTCTTCTTTCGCCTGCCAAGAAGATGCACTCGTCTGTGCCTACTTCTTCGTTTGCGGTCAGCACACCGCGCTTTTTGTCCTCAAAGCCCTTGATATCGCCGCCCACATGAGTCGCTACGACGGCGAGGAGTTGGCCACCATCTTGGGCACCACGCCGCGTCTCGGTGCGCGGGCGGCCATGGATTTTGCCGCCTTGCTCGCCGAACCCAAGACCGTGCCCGCCTCACTCATCTATGCCGGCATGGCGTATCAGCATCTCCGCGCCGAGGAGTTCAGCGCTGAGGAGATGGACTACGCACAGGCGCATTTGTGGATCACGTCTTTCCTCTATGGGCTCAATCGCCCCCTCGATGGTATCGCGCCTTACCGATTGGAAGGGTCGGTGCCGGTACCCGGCGCGGAGGGACGTTCGCTTTTCGATTATTGGAAGCCTTTGCTCACCGATGTGCTCATCGAGAGCGTGCAGGCCGACGACGGGGTGTTGCTCAATTTGGCGAGCGGAGAAATGAAACGCCTCTTCGACTGGGCGCGCGTGGAACGCACGGTGCAAGTGATTTCGCCGGAGTTTCGCGTGATGAAGGGCGACAAGCAGAAGACCATTGTCGTCTATGCCAAAATGATGCGCGGTGCCTTGACGCGCCATGTCCTTACGCAGCGTATAGTGCGCCCGGAGGATTTGCGCGACTTCGAATATGAAGGTTTTGCGCCTTGGGGCGAAGATGAAATCCCGCGTTTGTGGGTGTGCGGCGGCTGATTCAGTCGAAAAGGGCGCGCAAGACGTCCGGACTCTTGAGCTCGGGCATGGCGGCGAGGTGCAATCGGTAGTAGACGATGAGCACATCGAGAATGCGGTTGCGCTGCGCACGCGAGAAGCGGAAGAGGTGCATGGTCGAAAAGTTCATGCGCAACAGATTGGCAAACACTTTTGCCTCCTCGCCTTCCAAGATGTGTGTGTGCATGGGGCGCACGCCGGCAAATCGGCCGCCCACCAAATCGAAGTAGGGGAGTCCGGCCTGCGAGAGGTCGGGGGCAATGCCGAGAAAGCGCGTGAGGCGCATAAGAAATACCAAATGGAAATTGGCATAGTCGCGCTCGGCGGTGTCGAGCCACTGCAAGGCCGCTGCCACGAAGTCGAAAACCTTTTCGTCGGCCTCCTCGCTGTGTACCACATGGAGGAGTATTTCAGACAAGAAGAGCACCACGGCGGTTTTGGTGGGCACAGTGTGGAGCGTGAGTCGCGGTTGTGCCACGCGAGCAGCGAGCGGTTTGCCGAGTTGTCCCGTTCGTGGGCGATTCCACTCCGTGTCGATCACGGCCAGCGGCGTAAATAAGGTGTGCCGCACGGTGGCGCGCGGCGAATGTGTGATGCGCACCATAAAAGAAACGCGCCCGTGTGTGCGTGCGAGGGCTTCGACGATTAAACGGTCGTCGGCATAACGAAGGGTGCGGAGTACCAAAATTTGGTCTTGAAGTAACATGCGGCGAAAGTACGGCAAAAAATAGGCTTCACCCCGATTTTCACCCCAAAAAAGGGGGTGAAATGAAGAAAATGGAGGAAAAATGCACTTTTCGCGAAAAAAAATGGCCGAAGAGTTTGGTGATTGAGAAAAAAGCGCTACCTTTGCACTCGCAAACAGGGAACAACGGCACACCACAAGCGACGCTGTAAAGCCTTAAGCAAAATGGTCCCTTCGTCTATCGGTTAGGACGAGAGATTTTCATTCTCTAAAGAGGAGTTCGACTCTCCTAGGGACTACCAAAAATAATCGACTGTGGGGAGTTCGCAAGAATTCCCCGCTTTGTTTTAGAACACAACCCAGGTAACGTCTGAAGCAGCATCGTCGCGAGACGCCTATTTTCCTCCTGCTGAAGAGTGCCGGTAGTCAATTCTATATTTCTGAACAAACAAAATCCAATTCAAAATGGCAAATCACAAATCCTCTGTGAAAAGAATTCGTCAGACCGCCACTCGTCGCTTGCACAATCGCTACTATGCTAAGACGATGCGTAACGCCGTGCGCAAGCTCCGCGCCACGACCGACAAGGCAGCTGCCGTAGAACTTCTCCCCAAAGTGCAGAAGATGCTCGACAAGCTCGCTAAGACGAACGTCATCCACAAGAACAAGGCTTCGAACATCAAGTCGAGCATCATGCTCCATGTGAGCAAGCTCGCCTGATTCGGCCGACAGATCTCGATACATACGGAGTCGCACCCTCGGGCGCTGACTCCGTTTTTCGTCTATATTCGGCAAGGGCGCAGAACTCGTCGATCGGATGGAGTGAACCGCACCGCTACTACCCCCAATGAGCCTCCTTCGTTGCTCAAAGGCGAGCCTTTTGCCGATCTTCTTCACTGCCTCATGAATCTCTCGTTGATTTCTCGCTTTCGTCGTGCAGGTGCACCGCTTTTGTTCGTCGCAGCCCTCTGCTTCGGCGTCGCATGCGACCACGATGCGCCTGAACCGGCTCCAATAGGTCCGGAACCGGTAAACGAACAGTGGCAACCTGCCGGTGCCGGACGGTACGAAGCGCGCGTGCGTTATAGTTGTGACTGTCGCGATGAAGCGCAGTTGGTGCTGACCGCCGCTCCGGCCGTGGCCGACACGCTGCGCATGCCGGCCGTGCGCCGCACGGTCTATGTCGACAAGCGCGATTTGCCCGGCGCAGACTTCACGATGGGGCGCACGGTGGCCTTTCGTATCCGCGAATTTCGCATCGTACGCAACTATCATGCGCTCGATTTGCGCCACGACGACAGCCTCGAATTTGTGTGCCGTGTGCAACCGCTCGGCGATTGACGGCTGCTTTTCCGGCGCCGGTCGGTAGACTGCGCGCTTTTCTGTTACGCTTCTATTCCGCTTTCTCTTTATGTTAGAAGATACTTTCGACATTCGCTCCGAACAACAGACACCGCCAACGACAGAGCGAGAGTTTGAAAATGCTTTGCGCCCACTTTCGTTCGATGACTTCACCGGACAAACGAAAGTCGTGGACAATTTGCGCATCTTTGTCGAAGCGGCTCGTCGTCGCGGCGAACCGCTCGATCATACCCTGCTGCACGGTCCTCCGGGCTTGGGTAAAACGACGCTTTCCAACATTATTGCCAACGAATTGGGGGTGGGTTTTAAGCTCACCTCGGGGCCGGTGCTCGACAAACCCGGCGACTTGGCGGGATTGCTCACTCGTTAGAGCCAAATGATGTGCTTTTCATCGATGAAATACATCGTTTGTCGCCGGTAGTAGAGGAATATCTCTATTCGGCGATGGAAGATTATCGCATCGATATCATGATCGACAAAGGGCCTTCGGCGCGTTCCATCCAAATTGACCTCAATCCCTTCACACTTGTCGGCGCCACGACGCGCAGCGGTCTGCTCACGGCGCCGCTCCGTGCCCGTTTCGGGATTAATCTCCACTTAGAGTACTACGATTCGGCCACGCTTTGCGACATCGTGCAGCGCTCGGCACACATTTTAGGTGTGCCGATGGATCCGAAAGCGGCGGCCGAAGTGGCCGGACGCTCTCGCGGTACGCCGCGTATTGCCAATGCGCTCTTGCGCCGCGTACGAGACTTTGCCGAAGTGAAGGGCGACGGCGCGATCGATGTGCCCATTGCGCGCATTGCGCTCGAGGCCTTGAATATCGACCGCTTCGGTCTTGACGAAATCGACAATAAGATTTTGACCACCATTATCGATAAGTTCAAGGGTGGTCCTGTGGGTGTGACGACTATCGCCACGGCCATCGGCGAAGATGCCGGCACGGTGGAAGAAGTGTATGAGCCGTTCTTGATCAAAGAGGGCTTCATTCGTCGCACACCGCGCGGTCGTGAGGTGACGGAGCTGGCTTATACGCACCTCGGACGCACCCCTTACGGCACAGCTGCCGAAGAACCTTCCTTATTTTGAGTCTTTGAACCACAACTTGTTATGATTACATTTAATGCGCTCTCACTTCCGGTTCCTCCGCTCGACGTGGCGCGTGAAACCGCTTGGTTGCGTCGCGTTGTGGCCTCGCACGGTCGTCGTTTGGGCGAGGTGAACTACGTGTTTTGCAACGACGAGGAAATACTCGATGTGAACCGTCGCTACCTTCAGCACGATTATTACACCGACATCATCACTTTCGACTACAGCGCGGCCGATGTGCTTTCGGGCGACCTCTATATTTCGCTCGACACGGTGCGCACGAATGCCGAACTCTTCGGGCGTCCCTACGACGAAGAGTTGCACCGCGTGCTCGTGCACGGCGTGTTGCACTTAGTGGGTATCAACGACAAAGGGCCCGGTGAACGAGAAATCATGGAAGCCGCCGAAGATGCCGCTTTGGCCTTGCGTTGAAGGTCTGTAGATCGCTCCTCATTTTGAAGATATACGTCTGCGCCACGCAGGTTTCTGTGTAGATTGGCGCAGGTAATTATTCCATTTTCTGCTCTCGCCGTCGGTGTTTTGCGACACCGGCGGCGCGTTCTCTTATGATAATACCAGAGTTCGGTCTAAGCAATCCACCTTTCACTTGCTATGATCGGCGGGATTCTTTATTAGGGGAGATGCTTAGACCGAACTCAGGTTATAAGATGAGTAGGAACGGAAAAAAGGGCAGATTTATTTGGTGTATCGACGCTGTCAGCGTATTTTTGCACCCAAAATAAACAGTATATGCAGAAGAACTTAGTGATCGTGGAGAGCCCCGCGAAGGCCAAGACCATCGAACGCTTTCTCGGCGACGACTTTAAGGTCATGTCCAGCTTCGGACACATCCGCGATTTGGCGAAAAAAGATTTCGGCGTTGACCCGAAAACTTTTGCGCCCGTCTATATAATTCCCGACGACAAGAAGAAAGTTGTCAGCGATTTGCGCGCGCAAGCCAAGAAGAGCGAAACCGTTTGGTTGGCTTCCGATGAGGACCGCGAGGGAGAAGCCATCTCTTGGCACCTTGCGGAAGTCCTTAAACTCGATCCGGCCACCGCGCGCCGCATTGTGTTCCACGAAATTACGAAACCTGCCATCCTCGACGCCATTGAGCATCCGCGTACGATCGACCTCAACTTGGTCGATGCGCAACAAGCGCGCCGCGTGCTCGATCGCTTGGTGGGTTTCCGCCTTTCGCCCGTGTTGTGGCACAAAGTGCGCGCCGGCCTTTCCGCCGGTCGCGTGCAGAGCGTGACGGTTCGCCTCATTGTGGAGCGTGAGCGCGAGATTGCCGCCTTCGAAAGCGAGAGCAATTTCCGTCTACTCGCCCGCTTCATCGTAGACGGTGCGGACGGACAAACCGCGCAACTCGATGCGGAGCTGAATCATCGCTTTGCCACCGTCGAAGAAGCCCAAGCCTTCCTCGAACACTGCAAAAATGCGCGTTTCACCATCGGCTCTATCGCGACGAAACCCTCTAAGCGCACACCGGCTCCCCCCTTCACCACCTCGACGTTGCAGCAAGATGCCGCACGCAAGATGGGTTTCTCGGTAGGCACCACAATGCGCGTTGCACAGAAGCTCTACGAAGCGGGTTTGATCACCTACATGCGTACCGACTCGATGAATCTTTCCGATCTTGCCTCAATACGGTCGGACCGGTCATCACCGAATTGATGGGAGCAGACTATCATAAGCGTCGTCGCTACCACACGCACGCCAAAGGTGCCCAAGAAGCACACGAAGCCATCCGCCCCACCGACATGCGTCGGAGCGAAATCAAAGGAACAGCGCAAGAAAAGCGTCTTTATGACCTGATTTGGAAGCGTACTGTCGCCTGCCAAATGGCCGATGCCCAGTTGGAACGTACCACTGTGCTCATTCAGATCGACGGCAGTGAGCACCATTTTGTCGCCACCGGCGAAGTCGTGAAGTTTGAAGGCTTCTTGCGTGTCTATCGTGAGAGCTTTGACGACAGCGAGAACGAAACTTCCGACAATCTCGCGGCAGAAGGTCTTTTGCCTCCGATGGTAGAAGGACAAGAATTGAAGCGTCAAACGCTCACCGCTCGTCAGCGTTACAGCTTGCCCCCTGCGCGTTACAGCGAAGCCTCGCTCGTGCACAAACTCGAAGAGCTCGGCATCGGTCGTCCTTCGACCTACGCGCCCACCATTTCAACCATCCAAGCGCGAGAATATGTGCGCCGTGGAGAGAATGAAGGCAAGTCGCGTCCCATCACCCTCGTCACCCTCTCCGGCAATGAGATCACGACCGAGCAGAGTAGTGAGAATTACGGCAGCGACCGCGGTAAACTCGTTCCGACCGACATCGGTATTGTGGTGAATGACTTCTTGATGGACAAATTCCCTCCATTATGGACTACAACTTCACGGCCAATGTCGAACATGATTTCGACCTCGTGGCAGAAGGCACCAAGAATTGGACGGAACTCATTCGCACTTTCTACGGAGATTTGGAGCCTCAAGTCGACACCGTGCTGGCCGAGCGCAGCGAAACTCGCGTGGGCGAACGCTATCTCGGCGACGATCCCAAAAGCGGTCAGCCGGTGAGTGTGAAAATCGGCCGTTATGGTCCGATGATTCAGATTGGCAGCGGAGAGGGCGAAGACAAACCGCGTTTCGCACGCCTTTCGCCCGATCAAAGTTTGGCTACCATCACCCTCGAAGAAGCCCTCGAACTGTGCAAACTGCCCCGAGAACTTGGCGAATTTGAAGACCAAGTGATCAAAATCGGTGCAGGTCGTTTCGGTCCCTATGTGCAGCACGGCAAAAAGTTTGTGTCGATTCCCAAAGACGAAGACCCCCTCACGATCACACCCGAGCGCGCCGTCGAACTCATCCTCCAAAAGCGCGAAGCCGATGCGAAGAGTCATCTGCTCTCCTTCGAGGAAGAACCTGAACTTGAGGTGCTTGTCGGTCGCTACGGCCCTTATATCAAGTATAAAGGCAAGAACTATAAGATTCCCAAGGAACGTGCTGAACATGCCGGCGAACTTACGCTCGAAGAGTGTCGCGCGCTCATCGAATCCGGTTCGAAGACGGCCGCGAAGTCCACGACGAAACGTCGTACCACTAAGAAGAAGTAAGCCATGAAGTGCATCGCATTGATCGGCTACATGTGCGTCGGCAAAACCACCGTTGGGCGTGATCTTGCGCGCCGTCTCGGGTTGCGCTTCTACGACCTCGATTGGTACATCGAAGAGCGTTTCCACAAACGCATTTCGGCCATCTTTGCCGAGGAGGGAGAAGCCCGTTTTCGAGATCTCGAGCGGAGAATGCTCCATGAAGTGGCGCAATTCGAAGACATCGTCCTTTCTTGTGGTGGCGGAACCCCCGCCCATTTTGACAACATGGACTTCCTCAACAGCGTGGCGCACACCGTCTACCTCCGAGCCGATGCCGATACGATTTGTGCTCACTTGAGTGTGAGCAAAGGCCGCCGTCCCTTGCTCGAAGGCAAAAGCCCCGAAGAATTGCGTGCCTTCGTTACAGCACAACTAGCCGAGCGCACAGCCTATTATGAGCGTGCTCAACACATCGCCGAGGTGCATCCTCTCGACACCCCCGAAAAGGTGGGTCGACTTTCCTGCTGCATCATCGATTCTTTAGGTTGGGAAGCCAATAGCAATGGCTGATTTGCTTCCAGCTAGTTCTACTTCTGTTTTCGATCTGCCGGAGAGGCGTGCAAACAAGTGATGTTTAGCACGCCCGCGGCACGAAAAACGACTACAAAAACAAACCTCTTTTTCCCTGCATATACGATCCTTACGATGAGAAAAATGGCGTATTGAAGACTCTGAAGAACTTTATAATATCAAAGGTTGGGGCGTGAACTATTTCGGTATCAACGAAAGCGGTCACGCCTACGTTTGTCCGCGTAAGAACAATGTCCACATCGACCTCCGCGAGTTGGTCGACGAACTGGCCGAACGCGACATCCCCGCTCCCGTTCTGCTCCGTTTCCCCGACATCCTCGACAATCGTATTGAGAAAACTGCAGATTGCTTCGAGCGTGCCGAGAAGGAATACGACTATCGCGGCGAGCACTTCATCATCTATCCCATCAAGGTCAATCAGATGCGCCCCGTCGTGGAGGAAATCATCTCGCACGGCAAGAAGTACAACCTCGGTCTTGAGTGCGGTTCCAAGCCCGAACTGCACGCCGTGCTGGCCACCAACATGGACTCCGATTCCGTGATTGTGTGCAACGGCCACAAAGATCAAAACTTCATCGAGCTGGCGTTGCTCGCCCAAAAGATGGGAAAGCGCGTTTTCCTCGTCATCGAGAAGTTGCACGAACTGGAGATCATTGCGCAAACTGCAGAGAAGATGGGCGTTCGTCCCAATCTCGGCATTCGCATCAAGCTCGCCAGCCGTTCCATGGGCAAGTGGGAAAGTTCCGGCGGCGACGCCTCTAAGTTCGGACTCAACAGCTCCGAACTGCTTCAAGCCCTCAACCTCCTCGAAGAGAAGGGACTCAGCGACTGCCTCCGCCTCATTCACTTCCACATTGGCAGCCAAATCCCCAAAATCCGACTCATCAGCATCGCCCTCCGCGAGATGGCACAATACTATGTGCAGCTCCGCAAAATGGGCTTCAACATTGAGTTCGTCGACTGCGGCGGCGGTCTCGGGGTCGACTACGACGGCACGCGTTCGTCCAACTCTGAAAGTTCGGTCAACTACAGCGTGCAGGAATACGTCAACGACATTGTCTACACCCTCGTCGAGGCAGCCAATAAGAACGACATTCCGCACCCCAACATCATCACTGAGGGCGGACGTTCGCTCACCGCTCACCACTCTGTGCTCATCCTTGAGGTCCTCGAAACCACCGAAGTGCCCCACATGGACGAAAAACTTCCATCCCTCTCCCGACGATCACAAATTGGTGCACGATCTCACCGAGATTTGGGACAAACTCTCCACGCGTTCCATGCTCGAAGATTGGCACGATGCCGAGGACATTCGCGAAGAAGCCCTCGATCTCTTCCGCCACGGGCTCATCGATCTCCGCACCCGCGCACAGATCGAAAGCCTCTATTGGAGCATCTGCTCCGAAGTGGCCGACCTCTCGCACCACCTCAAGCATGCCCCCGACGAATTGCGCAAGCTCGATAAGATGATGTCCGAGAAGTATTTTTGCAACTTCTCGCTCTTCCAGTCGCTCCCCGACCATTGGGCCATCGATCAGCTCTTCCCCATCATGCCGATCCAGCGCCTCGACGAGCGTCCCGACCGCAACGCCACGATTCAAGACATCTCTTGCGACAGCGACGGTAAGATCACCACCTACGTCAACCACAATCAGCAGACCAACTACATTCCCCTGCACACCTTCCGCATGGGCGATCGATATTACATCGGTGTTTTCCTCGTAGGTGCCTACCAAGAGATTCTCGGCAACATGCACAACCTCTTCGGCGACACCAATGCGGTGCATATCACCGTCGATGCCGACGGATATTCCATCGACAAGACGATCGACGGCGAAACCGTGGCCGATGTACTCGAATATGTGCAGTATGACCCCAAGCGACTCGTGCGCCGCCTCGAATCGTGGGTGACCAAAGCCGTCAACGAGCGGAAAATCACCATCGAAGAAGGCAAAGAGTTCATCTCCACCTATCGTGCCGGTCTCTACGGTTACACCTACCTCGAATAATTCACCCCGCGTCCGCATCACCCATGATCCGCATCCATCCTTCTTGGCAAGAAGCCCTCGCCGCCGAGTTCGAAGCCCCCTATTTTTCGGTGCTTACAGACTTCGTGCGCGCCGAATATGCCGCCGGCACCTGCTATCCCCCCGCCGGCGAAATTTGCGGCCTTCGATCGTTGTCCCTTCCCCGACGTCAAAGTCGTGCTCCTCGGCCAAGATCCCTATCATGGTGCCGGACAAGCCGAAGGACTCTGTTTCTCCGTGCGCGACGGCGTTCCCCCACCTCCTTCGTTGCAAAACATCTTCAAGGAGTTGCACACCGATCTCGGCGCACCCGTCCCCACTTCGGGCAGTTTGCGCCGCTGGGCCGACCAAGGTGTGCTCTTGCTCAACGCCACCCTCACCGTGCGCGCCGGAGCCGCCGGTTCGCACCAAGGACAGGGCTGGGAAACCTTCACCGATGCCGTGATTCGCACCCTCTCCGCTCGTCGCGAAGGAATTGTATTCCTACTTTGGGGCGCTTATGCCGGACGCAAAGCCGCACTCATCGACAGTGCGCGCCATTGCATTCTCACCGCGCCGCATCCCTCACCGCTTTCGGCTTATCGTGGCTTCTTCGGTTCGCGGCCTTTCTCGCAAGCCAACGCCTATTTGGCTGCGCGGGGCGAAACACCCATCCAATGGTAATCCGTTGTAGCCGAGAATGAAAGCGCTTTAAGACAACGTGCGCTCCTTTCTCGTCGTTCTTTATCTCCAACTGCTCGCTTCGTGCGATTCCTCCCATGCTCCCCATTCTCCAAGTAGGCGACGTGCTCTTGTCGCCCGATATTTTCACCGAACATTTTTGTTGCGATCTCGCCGCTTGTGGCGGAGCCTGCTGCGTCGAAGGCGAAGCCGGTGCCCCCGTCACAGCCGAGGAGTGTCGCGAACTTGAGCGTGTGCTGCCGGCAGTGCGCATGCAGCTCAGTCCCCGCGCCCGCAAAGTGCTCGACAAGCAGGGGAGTGGCCTATCGCGACCGCGACGGCGACCTCGTCACCAGCATCGTCGGCGGAAGAGAATGCTGTTTTGCGCGCTATGACGACGACGGTCTTTGTCTCTGCGCCACCGATTGTGCGTTTCGCGAGGGGCGCATCGACTGGCCCAAGCCCATCAGTTGCGCGCTTTACCCCATTCGCGAGCAACCCCTCTCCAACGGCACCGTAGCACTCAACTACCACCGTTGGTCGGTCTGTGCGCCGGCTGTGACCAAAGGGCGCGAACTCCGATTGCCCATCTATCGTTTTCTACGCGAGCCCCTCATCCGCCGTTTCGACGAAGCCTGGTATGCAGAACTCGAAACCCTCGCCGATCTCTTGCGACGAGAGGGGCTCATCAAGGACTGAACACGCCCGGCAGCCGTGCGATCCCCATAAAATAAAAGGAAGAATAGCCTGCAGTTTATGTGAACTGCGGGCTTTTTTGTGCAGATGCGTAACTTCCTATGTGCCGAATGAACCAAAAAACTCGTCGAGGACGGGGGAAATGAAAAAAACCTGAGTTCGGTCTAAGCAATCCACCTTTCACTTTCTATGATCGGCGGGATTCATTTTAGGGGAGATGCTTAGACCGAACTTCGGTCAGCATGTGAAGTCTGCGACGTCTAAACTTTTCACGGACAGCAAGAAACCGAAATCAGCACGCCGAGTCTCTTGGTCCCCTCGTTCGTAGGCGACACGCTTGCCGACAGCCTTTTAAGGTGACGTAACCTATTGTGGAAAAAGCGGATTGAATACTTCATAAACAGCGGATTGGCTCGCTTCGATAATGTCTCGTTGCGGTCGCGTGAAGACGCACTCCGAGCCGCAGCGTAGTGCCTTTTGGTCTGTTCCGAGAGGTGGAGATATGACGAAGTCGCGCCGGTTCAGTATGTCAAAGAGCGTTTGCGCCGGATGGTCGGGGCAGTACCTCGACTTTGCGCTATATGGACGCCGCAGTGCGGCGGAATGAAGGGAAGTTGTGTTTTATCAAGCGCAAAAGTAAGAATTTAGTTTCGAACTGTCGAAGGTTTTGCGAGAAAAATGTTTCGTTTTCTGAGAATGGGGAGAGATCGAATAAAAACTTGTGGACTTTCTTTCGAAACGCCCCTTCTTTTTTCTTCTTCCTCCCCGCTTTTTTTGAAAAGACGCCCGTCTCTTCGCTCACGGTGTCACCCACGGTTTCCTCATCCGCACCGCCTTACGCGCGAACGGACACGCCCCTGCGCATCGCGCACTCAGCGAGTTCGCAATTCTTGCCTTCACCCTTCACCTTCACCCGCAAGTCGTTGATACAGTGTGTATTGTGGGTGAAGGAAATGCCCTTTTTTTGCCTTCACCGGTGAAGGAAACAAGGGTGAAACCTTCACCCACAAGTCGCTGTTTCCGAGTTGCTTACAGTCGTATGGTGAAGAGGTGAAGGCAAAAAACGAAAAACAGCGGACGCGCGCGCTACGCGGGCGCGTTGGGAGCTGAAGTGGGAGGCCGGTGCGCTTTTGAGAAAGGGTTTCCGGTAGTTGAGACCTCACTCCAAATGTCGAACGAACCTTATTCTGAGAGAAGAGGCTTAGACCGAACTCAGGTATGAAAAGGAGAAAGGTGTGAAGAAAGAAAAAACACAAGCTGACGTTGGGAAACGATGAGGAGAAGCCGTGCAAGCCACATCCCTAATCACCTGGCCTCTTTGTTCCTGATTTTTGAATTGACTTTAGCTTCTTGTCAGGGAAGTTGCTTTCCTAAATGGAATGATGATTCTAGTTCAAGGCAAATGACGGCTTGGTTTGCACGAAAGACACGTATTTTGATAATCGAATATAGCAAAATGGGGGGGTATGAAGTCTGAGACGCGTTTCATCCTCAAAAAAACGGCATCTCCTCCTTCACAGTGTGTATATTTGAACTTGAAATGTCATCTTGTTACAGTAGTCGCGCGCAATCATCGAATTTGCGCGTGATATTTGTCGATGAAGTAAACGATGGGAAAGCCTCAGTCCCTATGAGCGCTTGCGCAAATGGACGCTTGCATGGATCGCGAACAATAGAAATTCTACAATTCAAATTTTTACGAAACTACAATAAATGACTAACTAATATGGAGAAAACAATTCGCCTAAGATTGAGCCTCTTCGGGCTCCTCTGTACATTGTTGCTCTGTTTGGGCCGTCTCCCCGCAATGGGGCAGGATTGCCCGAATTTCCAATGGGAAGATTTCATCAAGACGCTATTGCAACCCAACTCGGACTGCAACACGCCGGGAAGTGTTTCCATACGCTACAGCAACAACATCGTCGGAGTGGACGAAGTGAAGTATCAATTCGGTTCCGGAGATAACGGCCCTTGGTTTGCAGAGGTCGATGCGCCGGCACCGGGTGCGACCGTCAAAGTCGACATTCCGGCAAGCATGCACGGAAAGAGACTTTATGTGCGTGTCACGACCACATGCGGTCAGCGAACCCGCACAGACTACTGGTCAAGGTTGGGAAACGTAACGCCGCAAAAGGCAGCGCAGATCAACTTGAATGTGAGCAGCACCCCGACCGGTAATGGTGCGCTTGCAAGTGGTGGCGTGCAAGCTTGGCTCGACGGTCCCACCGGTTTTACGGAAGCCACCTTTAAACTCTACAAGAGAGAGGACCAGAACACGGTCATTCAATCACAGCGTTCCACGCGTCCTTATGAGGGCGTGACGTTCTTCAATTTGCCCAAGGGCGACTATGTGGTGAAGGCGGAAGCCAAGCCTTCTTGCACCCCCACCACGACGGCTTCCAACTGGGACACAGATCACTTCAACCTCTCGAAGGAGATCAGCGTCGGCGCGTTTAATTTGCAGCTCACTTCGATCCCTGCGCGCGGTACCTGTGCCGGTGGAGTGAAAGTTGAGGCTTCGAAGGTGTCGGGTGTGCAACAAATAGAGTACGTCGTCACCAATCGAGCTGATCGCAACACCCCGATTCAGACCTTTACGGCCAACTATCCCTATTTTGCCCACACCTTCACGGGCTTGCCGACCGGAGATTATTCCGTGCGTGCGACGGAAAAGACCGGCAACAGCCAAGTGATTGCGGACTTCGATGTGCGTACCCGAAATGTTCAGCCTGTTGCCAAGCTCAACCATCACACATACAAAGGATTGGCTGAGGGTTCGGTGACCATCCGCCTGGAGGGCACCACCGAGGCTTGTCCGGCCAAACTGACCCTCGTGCGCGATAACACCAATTCGGACTTGCCCTTTACGACCATCGTGAAGGACAACGTCACCGAAGAATACACGCTATTCGAGGGACTTACCCAGGGCAACTACACGGTCACTGCCGAATATGGCGGCCAATCGTTCTCGACGAATTTCTGGTGTGGTCAACAAGCTCTTTGGGACGTAGGTCCCGGTAACACAGAGCCGGCGAACGGCCTCTGCGACCCGTCGGGCGTTCTAAATTGGTCGATAAGTGATGATAACAGCATCTTCTGGCCGTTTGACGTGAAGATCGTGGATCGCAACACGCAGAAACTCGTTCGTAAATTCACGGTTCCCGGTGGGCTTCCTAGTGGAAGAACCTATTTCAAAGTGAATGGATTGCTCCCCGGCGACTACACGTTCACCGCGGGGTACGAGCCGGCGAACGACTACGTTTCGAGAGATTTCTCGATTGGCTCGAAAGAGAACATGCAGAGTAGTAGCCTGAACCTGACGATGGACCAAGCCACCACATTTTGCGGCGACCAACCGATGGCAAAGTTCGCGGTGAACTTCGTCGGTGCAGGAGGTATCGAAAACGACCCGGTCGCACAAAAGTTCATGAACGGCGCCATTTTCGAAATCTATGACGCCGAAGGCAACTTCTTGTACTCGGGCAACATGCCGCAACTGACGGGCAATGCGAAATCTACCTTTGAAAGTCCCTTTGCCCCCGACAGAGGCCAAATCAAGGTGAAGCCGGCTTGCGGTTTCCCGACTCTCACTTTCCCGATCGCTAGCGTCAATGGGATGAAGACAGCTTGCCTCTTCAGCCCCGATATCACCTATCGTGGCTGCGAAAGCCGCGGAACCAACGTGGACCTTCGCGTGCTCGACACGAAGAACAACGTGGTGCCCCTCCTCACCTACACCGTGAGGAAAAGAAGCGGGGAACTCGTCGGCACCTACGAAATGAAGGAGGGGGTGAATACCGCCATCTTTGCCAACTTGGCTCCCGGGGACTATGACGTGGAATGGTATCCGCAATGCAATCCCGCGCAGAAGCACCAAGAAACCTTCCACGTGGAAGACCAGGTGAAAGAAACGAGCCGTGAAGTTTGGCCGGCACTTTGCGATGACCTCGGTTATATTAGGATTGACTTCACCCGTTTCCGCAACATCAACGACTGGCGCTATGAACTGATTCGAAAGAGTGACAACAAGTTGCTGCGCGTCTATGGTATGCCCGCCAGCAACACGGTGGAATTCAAACGTGTACCGGCCGGAGATTACATTGTGAAAGTCACCCCCATTATGGAATGTAGTGACATCATCCCGGGCGTGTTTGACGTGACGGTGCCCGCGCTGACTTCCGGCAGGGAGGCGAGTGAGCCCATCTACCTTGCGTACCGCGACGCCGATGCATTGCCTTACCAAAATGTGGGTAAAGCGCGCTACTACACACGATACAGAGTCAGCGGCTTCAGCTACGTTAAATGGCGTGTGCTGGATGTGGTCACGAATGAAGAAATCACGAAGGGCGAAATGCGCCGGCCGGTAGACAACATGGACAACTACCTCATCGCTGTAACGGGATTGCCCCACAAGTACAAAATTGAATTTGAGACCCCTTGCGGAATATACACACGCATCGACGAGCTCAATTTGGCCAACCGCAATCAAGTGCCGGGCTTTGAACTGACCACCATTGCCGGTAACACCGAGTGCAACACAAAGCCTTCGATCACGGTGAAGTCGCGCCTGAAAGCAGCCGGGCTTCCCGACAAGGCCTCGAGAATCGACCTCTACAAGATCGTCAACGGCGAATGGTACCTTGTCCAAGAAGTGTCGGATCCCGCAGCGATCATCGAAACCAAGACCTTTGAGAACTTGGATCCCGGTGTTGAACATGCTGTGGACTACATCTACGACGGAACGAAAAGCCAACAGATTTTTTGGATCCCCTACAACGCGAGTGGTATGACCGTACCTGTGTCTGCGTCGAGCTTCAGCCCGAAGGGCACGGCCATCCTCACGGTGGCTCCCACCGCGGGAACTCCCGGCTCGACCATGGAGGTGGTGGTGACAGACAATCTGCAGAACGAAATCTTCAATAAGACGGTGTCGGCCACCGAAGCAACGAAGATTGAGGTGAAAGCCGGCCACCAGTTTTACGGTCAAGACCAAAGTGCTCGACGGTTGCTCTAAGGACAAGACGTTCACTTCGACCGTTTCTCCTTCGAGGACGCCCGACTTTAGTTTCGAGGCAAGCACCAATACGATGAAGTGTAAGAACGACGGCGAGATCACGATGTCTGTGCCCGAAGCCTTCTACGATGTAGACCAGGTGCAATACACGCTGAAGAAAATAACGGGCACGCAATTCACCGACGTGGCTGAAACGACGAAGCCGGCGGAGCCGAAGACCTTCATCGGGTTGGAAGCCGGCACCTACGAGATCTCCGCTCGCGCCACGGTTTTCAAAGATGAGAACGGAGAAGCGAGGGTGATGACCTTCAAGCGCAACGTGCAGCTCACTACGCCTTATGGCGAAGGGCTTTACGCCGTGGCACGCCCCGACTACATGGCTCCGACCAGAAGCGAATGCCCCACCGGCCGCATCGGTTTGGGTATCGAAAGAGGATCCGGTAAATATCGTGTCTTCTTGAAGAAAACCCCCGACGGCGTATTGCCCGAACCGAAGGAACTCTTCACCGATCCTGTGGACTCAAGAATGTACAACAAGCTGTGGGGCGAAAACTTGAAACCCGGTCACTATGCACTGACGGTGACGGACGGCTGTATGGAACGTGAGATTCCCGATGTGGAAATTCTCGAAATGCCGAACTTAGGCAAAGCAACTTTCTATAGTGGGGAGGCCAGGCTCCCTCAGTATACGTTGAATGAACCCAACTATAGGGTCGATTCCTTCCACTTTGATATCAAATTTGATCCTTCTGCATTCCCTGCCAGCTATCAACCAACGGCTTACCGCGCTTATGAAGTGCAAGCCGTGGCCCGGGGAGCAGAACCCGATAACTCACAGTGGAAAAGCGACTGGGAGAGAAATCCCGAAGGAGGTAAGGCTGTGATGTTATTCTTTTCAAAACGCTTCAACAACTGTGACGGTATCGATGTATTGCTTCGTTTGAAGAATTGTCCGACCTCTGTCATCAGAAATCCCCTAAGGGGAATACCCGTGCTTTTTGGATTCCACGGAGATTGGGTGTTACAGCGCTGTAATCGGGTACAATGGGTTTTCATGAAGGGCATGATTGGTTACAGATACAGGCTCCGGGTCAAGAACCTATCAGATAATGTTTTTGTTTACGATAAGGAGGTGATCTACAATTCACGTGAAGAGTACCTCAAAAAGGATCCTGAACTGAATTTCCCTGCGAACAAACGTTATGAGGTGTCGATGACTCCGTTAGACTACTGTGGCGATCCGCTTGTGGGATCGTATGTCAATTTTGAAGGGAACGATAAAAGCCACTGGCTCGATGACGACCTCCTGTTGTCGGATTGCGATGGTCGTTACTTGGCGATTCGGGGTGGGATCTGTGATTTGCCCTTGAAGTACTACGTTTACGAAGTGGTCGATGGAGTGGAAAGGCTCGTTGACGAAAGTGGTAACTATGTCCCCGGTAAGTGGTATAGCCGATACAAGTTCCTCAAGGATCACCGCTACACCATCCGCGTTGTCGAATACGGTGAGCCCGATACCAAGAAGATCGATCTGGTCACGTTCACACTCAATTATCGTTTCCCGAAAACTTACCGGAGGGATCCAAATGATGAACGGGCTATATCCTGGTCTACGCAAACGATGTGCGGCTTGGCGGCCTATAATGCAAAGCGAAATGGATACGACCTTAACAAGCTCAATGAATATTACGGACTAGCCGATTGGACGGGAGTGTCTGAGGTGTTTCAAGACACCTATCGGACGATTCCCAAAATGCAGTTTGTTGCCACGCAAAAAGCGGCTCCGTATCGCAAATTTGTCGCTACCGTAGTGGAAAGAGTGACTGATATTACTCGGAATTGGGGAAATAATTGGAGAACTGAGATCTTCACGAAAAAATGGAAAGAACAGCTTCCGGATGGTACACTCCTGGACGAGGCCTATGCCCCCGAAGGCGAGTATACCATGGTGGCCAAAACCGAAGGCTGTGGAGACATTCCTTTGGAAGACGAGTACTTGGGTCGTCCGATTCTCGATCTTTCGCCTACCACCATCACGAGTGCTTGTGACGGTAAGTTCACCATCACACCGAAGGGGACACTTACTTATCAAGGCAGTACAGAGGCTGCAGAAATCGCTTCCTTCTATGTCAAAGGGGAAAATTCCAATACCACCCGCACTTGGGGGCAAAGCATTGACACCTATCAGCGCGATATCACGTTAATGGTCAATATCAGACGTAAGAGCGACGGTAAGGTTTGCACGGTTCAGTGGCCGTTGTCGGCTAGCAGTGCGGTGCTCGACTTCGATAAGGCTCAGGGACTGAGTACGTTCTGTTCCGACTCGGGAACGGGGTTGATCCAGATGTCCCTGAAGGGTGGACAGGCACCTTATACTTATAAGCTGATGTCGCTCGACGGAACGGAAGTTGAAAGCAAAACGGTGCCCGGTGCCGTAACCTTCAAACAGGGTAAGTTGGGTGAACGCTATCGCATCAAGGCGACAGATGACTGCGGATTGAGCTGGATTTATCAAGACATCCAGTTGCAAGACCCTGCGATCATTTCATCGACCATGGTTGAGCGCAAATCTTATTGCGCAGGCGACCACGTGAAAATGGCAGCTCGCTTTTTCCCGGGAGCCACTTACACCTGGCATTTGCCCAATGGGTCAACTCACGAAGGACGGGAAATCGAGTTTGAAGCCCGGACGGAGAATGCCGGTCGATATCGGGTGGACATTAAGTTGACCACTTGCACGGTGACTCTCTTTGCCAATTTCACCGTGCGCATTGTCAGCATTGCCGAAACAACCGGCCTTCCGGAACAGAGAGTTTGTAGCGGTGAGCAGGCCGTGTTCGCCTTGGCTGCCGCCTCGGGCACGATGAACGGTGAGGAAGTGGAGGAAGATGAGATCGAATATCAATGGGAGCGCACCGCGACCCCGGACGATGAGGACAGCTGGCAAGCCATTACCGGCGCCGAGGAGAGAGAGCTCACTTATACAGCAACCGCTCCCGGCGTGTACTATGTGCGTCGCAAATCCACGATTGATGAGTGTGAGGCCACTTCGGGCTATTCGAAGCTGACGGTGACGCCGGGAATCAATGTGGTAATGACCCCTGATGAGCAACTGAGAACGATCAACGACAAGAATCCCTTCACGCTCACAGCCGGTATTGTAACGGGTAATCCGAACCGCACTTACCAGTGGCAACGCAGTATCGACAAGAAGCTTTGGGAGAACATCGGTACGGACGAAACCTTCACGGAAACGAAGCGTTTGGCCAACACGGTCTACTACCGTCGAATTATTTCTTCCGGTGCATGTAGCTTCGAAGGTCAACCGATCACGGTTCGTTTCAAGAAACGTTGGCCGGCTTACATCAACCCGCACTTGCGTCAGCGTACGTTCAATGATTAAAACTTGATTTTCAGCAGAGCAGAAATCACGAATTGTGGTTCTGCATGACAGAAAAAGGACCAACGAATGGGCGTCCGTATCAAACGAGAGTTTGGATACGGACGCCTTTTTGACTTCATCTGACATTGGGTGTGATGCGGCAACTACCTGAAGACCTTTTTCACCTGAGTTCTGGCGGCCCTCTCGATCATTGATTCCCCTCAGCTCCCACAGCCCCTCTCCGCCCCCACTTCAACGCCCAACGCGCGCGCGTCCGGCGTTTTTCGTTTTTTGCCTTCACCTCTTCACCATAAGGCCGTAAAAAACTATGCATCAGCGACTTGTAGGTGAAGGATTCACCTTCGTTTCCTTCACCGGTGAAGGCAAAAAAAAGCACAATCCTTCACTCGCAAAACACACTGTTTCAACGGATTGAGGGTGAAGGTGAAGGGTGAAGGTAGGAATCGCGAACTCGTTGAGTGCGCGATGCGCAGGGGCGTGTCCGTTCGCGCGTACGAAGCTGCGGAGGAAGAAACGGCGAATGCCGGAGTGGGGAAGGAGCGTGCGTCGTTTCCCCAAAAAATGGGGAGGAAGAAGAGAAAAAGAGGGGTGTTTCGCAAGAAAGTCTACAAGTTTTTGTTCAGTCTCTCCCTACTCTCAAAAAAAAGAAATATTTTTCTCGTGAAAGATTCGATTATTCGAAACTAAAGTCTTACTTTTGCGCTTGATAAAACACAACTTTCCCTTCATTCCGCCGCACTGCGGCGTCCATATAGCGCAAAGTCGAGGAACTTTTCCCGACCGCCCGGCGCAAACGCTCTTTGACTTACTGAAACATCGCGACTTTGCCTTATCCCAACCTATCGAAACATGCCCCAAAGACGCTGTCCCTCCCGATCGGGAGACATTTTTTTCGGACATTATGACCTTCCGTGTTTTGTA